>OLGF01000475.1_pt1 | contig 47513 bp, 47 predicted proteins | sample 1604971 | NCBI WGS metagenome assembly OLGF01 (sample SAMEA3888902, study PRJEB22519) | human gut metagenome | biome: human gut; feature: human-associated habitat; material: faeces | place: Denmark | collected 2011 | reverse complement strand
TATTTTTTTGTTATTTCTTTGAAGGTTCCTCCTGGCGGAGGCCGTTGATTTCCATCCAGATGTCGGCATTTTCAATGCCCAGCTTCTTGGGATCAAAGTAGGGGTCCGATACCCCGGCCTTGCGCTGGGCGAAATAATCGTCGTTGACCTTTTTGACCGTGGGGATCAGAAGAATACAGGCAATCAGGTTGAACCATGCCATCAGACCGAACATGATCTCACTGACAGCCCATACAGTGGCGGCAGGGACCACGGACCACAGCGCGAAGAAGACGGGCATTGCGATGCGGATGATCCAGATCAGCTTGTTGCGGAATTCGGCGGACTTGTTTCGGAACAGATAGGCAAGTCCGGCCTCGCCTTCATAGTAGTATGCGATGCAGGTAGAGTATGCAAAGCAGGCAAGCATGATAGCCACCAGGATGCCTCCGATGGGCAGGGCGGTGTTGGCACCCTCCTGGACCCACACGACGCCGGCCGTGTTGGTGGCGGCCTGCTCAGCCATCTTGGCAGAGCCTGTGCCGATATGGAGATAGGTGGCGCCGTCAGGGCCCATAACGTTGAAGCAGTCGGTGACGATCGCCATCAGGCCGGAGCAGATGCAGACGGCGACATCGATATACACGGAGAAGGCCGTAACCAGGCCCTGGGTGGCGGGATGGGGCGTCTCGGCGGCCGCTGCGGAGGCGGGCGTCTCACCGAAGCCGGCACCGGAGGAGTTGACGGCCCGCTTGACGCCGTATGAGAAAGCGGCGCCGATCATTCCGCCGAACATAGCGCTGCCGTTGAAGGCGCTGGCACAGATGGCGGCAATGGCGCCGGGGACGGCGGAGGCATTGCCGACCAGGGTGATGATCGTCAACAGCAGATAGCCTATCGTCATGAAGGGGACGATAATGGTGGAGACGGATGCGATCCGGCGGATGCCGCCGGAGATCACCAGGAACAGCAGGACCGCGATCACGATACCGGAGATGATGGGGGCTACGCCCAGACTGTTTTCAAATGCCATGGAAATGTTGCTGGCGCTGGGGCCGGTCACCATGAAGGGAACACCGATGGTTGCGAACAGGGCAAAGATGACCGCCATGACCCTGCCCAGGGATTTCCACTTGATGCCGTTGGCCATGTAGAAGTAGGGGCCGCCGCGGTACTGACCGTCCATTCGGACCTTGTAGACCTGGCCCAGGCTGTTTTCTGCGTAGGAGATGGCGGAGGTCACAAGTGCCGTGATGGGCATCCAGAGCACGGCACCGGGGCCGCCGTACAAAATTGCCACCATCACACCGCCGATGTTGCCCACGGCGACGCGGTAGGCCACGACGGAGCAGAACGTCTCAAAGGGAGAGATTCCTTCCTGAGAGCCGCCGCCGGATTTGAGCAGCTTCCACTGCAATCTGACGTTTTTGATGTTGGAGAACTTCAGAATGATGGTATAGAGCAGGGCTCCGCCGAAGGTCAATGCGATTAGAGGGGTTGCCCAGACAAGGCCGTTGAAGGTATTGATAAAGTTTGCCATAGTCCCTTCCTTTCTCTTCTCTCATTTGTTTTTTTGACGGTCACGCTTGCGTTCGTATGCTGCGGAGCTGTGTTAGCGTCCCCGAATACCGACGTCCAACACATCATGCAGATACTGGATGCTCTTGCGCATGGCTTTGATTTCCTCTGTCCGGCCCTCTTCCAGGGTGTACATGGAAAGAGGCATTTCGATCTCCAGATCAATGGTGTCCAGCTCGGGTGGCGCCACCCGCCGAAGGGTGTTCATAACGCGGACGAGATCAATGCTGCCCTCTCCCAGGGCACAGCCGTAAGAGTGTACGCCGTCAGGATCAACGATGATCTTGGTGTCGCAGAAGTGGCAGCAATACGTGTAGGGCGCCATTTTCTCGATGCAGGAGGCGATACCCTCCATCAGGTTTTGGGAGTTCATGGTGTCGAGGCAGGCACCCACCAGGGGATGACCGATCTGCGTCACCATCCAGATGACCTCATCCGACCACAGGTCGCAATGATTCTCGATGGCGATCTTCATGTTGTACTTTTCGATGAGAGGCAGATTCTTTTTGAATTCCATCACCAGCTTGGCACACTGCGCCATGGCCTCGGGGCTCATGCAGGAATGGGACAGCTTTTCTCCGTGCTCCACATCGGTGCTGAACTTCACCAGCTTCGCGCCGATGGCGTGGCCGATCTCAATGGCCTGATCAATGGTTGTGTTGACGCGGGGATCGCAGGGGGCGTTGAAGGAGACGTTCAGTTCCAGTTCGACTCCCAACTGCTCAGACAGTTTCTTGACATGGGCCAGATGCTCCGGAGAGGTGTCGTTGTCCAGATCCACCAGAGTGATGTGAAGGACGTCGATCCCTTCCTGCACGGCAAATTCCATCAGCTTATCCAGTGTCAGAATGCGTTCAAATGCGTGGATCTCGCCGGAGGACTGAAATCCCCAGCTCTCTCCGCAGCCGCTGAGGTGCAGAGTGTAGCTGTGCATACCGAGTTTGAATTTACGTTTTGCGTTGTTCATGATGCTTGCTCTCCTTTTTTGCGGTCATTCAGTGGTTCTCAACTGCCAGACTATCTTGCTTGTGAAAAAGAGAAGAAGTGTTATGGGAGATGGGATCACAGAGCCATCTTATAGATCTCCGCAGCGATCTCCGGGGTCAGCTTGACGAAGTTGCCGTGGTTTGGGGCACCAAAGAACATGTTCTCCACCATGACGGGGATGTCCTCTTCCTTGCCGCCCAGCTCGCTGATGGTGGCGGGCATGCCGATCTCGGTCATGAAGTCGCGGAACCGCTGGATACCCTCTCTGGCGGTCACTTCCGGGTGCTCGAAGTCGTTCTGGCAGCCCCAGACCCGGGTGGCGTACTTGACGAACAGCTCCGGTCCCTGAGTCTTCATGGCGTATTCCATCCAGTAGGGGAACAGCAAGGCCAGACCTGCGCCGTGAGAGGCGCCGTAAAGGATGCCGATTTCATTGTCCATGTGGTGAGTGCCCCAGTCCTGCGCGCGGCCCACACCAGTGGAGTTGTTCTGCGCCACCATGGCGGCCCACATGATATTGGCACGGGCGTCGTAGTTGGAGGGATCCTTCATGACGCGCTTGCCCTCTTTGATCATGGTCAGCATCACGGCTTCCAGCAGCCGATCCGTCAGCTCATTCTCCTTAGTGTGGGAGAAGTAACGCTCCATGCAGTGGGCCATGATGTCGGCGATGCCGCTGGCGGTCTGATAGGGAGGCAGGGTCATCATCAGCTCCGGGTTCATGATGGCAAACAGGGGGCGGAGGATGTCGCCGTCGGCGCAGCGCTTATACTGCTTGCCATCCTCGGTGACCAGAGTTACCACAGAGTCCGTGGAGCCCTCAGAACCGGAGGCAGCGATGGTGACGACGCAGCCAACGGGCAGGGCCTTGGTGACAGGGCCGGCCTTGCCGCAGTAGAAGTCCCAGAAATCCCCGTCGTACACGGCGCCCAGGGCAATACCCTTGGCGGAGTCCATGACGGAGCCGCCGCCGATGGGCAGGACGAAGTCCACACCCTCCTTCCGGGCCAGCTCGATGCCCTGATAGACCAGATCGCTGTGGGGGCTGGCCTTGACGCCGCCCAGTTCCACGTGCTGGATGCCCTCGGCGTCCAGGGAGGCCTTCACCCGGTCCAGCAGGCCGGAGCGGACCACGGAGCCGCCGCCATAGTGGATCAGCACCTTGTGGCCGCCGTACTTCTTCACGAATTTGCCGGTTTCGTTTTCGGTGCCCCTGCCAAAGACAAAGTAAGTGGGGCTGTAGAACTCAAAATTTTCCATAACATGACCTCCTGTGTGTTTGAGATGGCCGCGGCATGGGAACAGCCGGCAACAGACCATTCAGCGTACTTTAGATTATAGCGGCGTACTGGAGAGGAGAGTGTGCCTGACCTCGTCTGTTTTTTGCAATCTCTCACGTGCGCATGGGTACCGACGGCAGGCAAAAATCACATGAGTTTGTGCAAATCATCCGGCGGAAGGTTTCTCTATAATTGCTAATTGCAGAAAAGTAGGGGTTTTCGGAGAGAGGAGCCGGTATGGAAGAGAGACTGAGTCCCTTTTTTGAACAGCTGGACGGCGTTTACCGGCAAGGATTTCCCGAGGCCGTGGAGACGTTTTTGCGGGAGAGCCTCTGTAGGGCGGAGGCGGAGACGGACAGGGAGCTGGAACTGGCCGCCTGGAACGAGCTGGGGGGCTTTTTCCGGGGGGTGGGCCGGTATGAAGAGTCCCTGTCCGCGTTTCGGCGGGCGGAGGTCCTTGCCGGGAAACTGCGGGGGCGGGACAGCGGAGCCTATGCCACTGTCCTCAACAACATGGCGGGCACCTGCCGTCTGCTGCATAGAGCATCGGAGGCAGAGAGCCTTTTTCTGCGGGCTATGGAATGCTACCGGCAGGCGGGTCTGGAGGACAGCGATGCCTATACCAGCGTTTTGAACAACCTCTCACTGGTATACCGGGAGACCGGGGAGCTGGGAAAGGCCATTGACTATTTGCTCCAGGCGCTGAAGCGTCTGGAGGAACGCGGAGACCGGCGGGCGGAGCTGGCCGTCACCTACAACAACCTCACCACGCTGTATCAGGCTGCTGGGGAGCAGGACAAGGCGCTGCTGTGTGTGAATCGGGCCCTGCAGGAGTATGAAAAGTGTCCGGAGGAACAGCGAATCCACTATGCGGCGGTCCTGAACAGCCTCGCGGGATTTTTGTGCGGCCAGGGTGATCTGCGGCGGGCGCTGGCGCTGTACCGGCAGTCCGCCCGGTATACCCGCCGGTTTTTTGGCGAGAACGAGGAATACGGGATCACTTGTCAGAATATACGCTGGGTCTATGAGCGGCTGGGAGACCGGAAGAACGCGGTGGCTGCGCTGAAGCGGGCAGAGGCGGTTTACATCCGCCTGTTCGGAGCAGAGAGCGACCGTGCCAGAGCGGTGGCCGAGGATCTGCGGCGGCTGCAGGCGGAGGTCGCCCTGTGAACGGCCTTGCACTGGCCCGGGCCTATTGGGAGCGCGCGGGACGGCCCGCGTTTGAGGCACGGCTGCCAGAGGTGCTGGAGCAGGCAGCGGTTGGGCTGGTGGGCGAGGGGTCCGAGTGCTTCGGATTTGACGACGCGCTCTCCCGTGACCACGACTGGGGGCCCGGATTTTGCATCTGGCTGACGGAGTCGGATTATTCCCGGCTGGGAACGACGGTACAGGAGCTGTACCGTTCCCTCCCCACCGCGTTCGAGGGCTGGCCGCCGCGGCGCCAGATGCGTACCGGTGCAGATCGTGTGGGTTGCCAGTGTATTCCGCTTTGGTACACCCGCTACACAGGGTGTCCTCACGGTCCGGAGAGGCTGGAGCAATGGCGTCGGGTACCGGAGGCGTTCTTGGCTGCGGCAGTCAACGGCGCCGTTTTTCAGGACCCTCTGGGGGAATTTTCCGCAGTGCGGGAGCGTCTTCTGGCCTTCTATCCGGAGGACGTGCGGCTGAAAAAGCTGGCGGCCCGTCTGGCGGTAATGGCCCAGGCCGGACAGTATAATTACCCCCGATGCCTGCGGAGGGGGGAACTTGTAGCGGCACAGCTGGCGCTGGCGGCCTTTATGGACGCGGCCATGTCCGCAGTGTACCTGTTGAACCGCCGCTACGCGCCCTTTTACAAATGGCGCCACCGGGGACTACAGGGCCTGGAACGGCTGCCGGACGCCTATGCGTGGTTCGGGGCGCTAGCGGCTGCACCGGGGGCGCTGGAACGGGCGGAGCTGGTGGAGGCGATCTGCCGGGATACGGCGGAGGAATTGAGGAGACAGGGGCTGTCGTCGGGAACAGACGCCTTTTTACTGCCCCATGCGGAAAAAGTGCAGGATGGGATCCGGGATCCGGTCCTGCGGAAGAGCCATGTGATGGAGGAATGAGAACAATGCAGAGAAGAGAAGAGACCGTCGGGACCATTGTGAGGATTGAATGGGAGATGATGGACAAGGTCCAAAACTGCGGCGGCCGGGCCCACTGCCAGGATGACTGGGAGACCTTCCGCCTGATGCGGACCAGCCAGATGCGGGCCTGGGACCAGCCTCTGCTGGACAGCTATCTGGATGATCTGCGCAGTGCCCAGACAGAGGGGCGGAACCTGCTGTGTGAAAAATATGCTTATATGATGGAGCGGACCAGTCCGGCGGAGTACGCCGTGCTACGGGATTATCTGCCGGTGCCATCTCTGGAAAAGGAGTGGCTGGCGGACTGGATCTGCCGGGAACATGTCCTCTGGCAGGAGGAATTGGCCGCACAGTACCCTGTGCTGGCCAGCCGGGGGCGGCAGATTTCCCGCGCCGCTGACCGTCAGAACGCCGCCTCCTTTGAGACATATTTACGGGGAGAGCTGCTGACCTACTCCGTAAAGACCCTGAGACTGTATGCCGCCTATGTGGAAAAGCTGCGGAAAGCGGGAGAGAATATGAACCGCATGATCCTGGAAGATACTGTCGGCCGCTGTGGCTATCCCTCGCTGGAGGAGGCGGAGCGGCGGCTCTCCGGGGCGAAACTGTGAGTATGAGGGATCGGTTTTCCATCGATATGACCCACGGACCGCTGCTGGGCAAGATCCTGCGGTTCAGCCTTCCGCTGATGGCGTCCAACATCCTGCAGATGCTGTTCAATGCAGTGGACAGCATTGTGGTGGGACGGTTTGCAGGTCATGCCAGTCTGGCCGCCGTGGGCAGTACCGTCAGTATCATTGCGCTGTTCGTCAATCTTCTCATCGGCGCATCCGTGGGTGTCAATGTGGTCATCGCCCATTACCTGGGGGTGACGGGGCACGACCGGGAAATCTCCCGGTCGCTGCACACCGCTGTGACATTGGCGCTGGCCGGAGGCGTTTTGCTGGGAGGCGTGGGGGTCCTTGCCGCTGACGCAGCGCTGCAGCTGATGTCAGTTCCAACGGATGTGCGGCCTCTGGCGCTGCTCTATGTCCGCATCTATTTTCTGGGGACGCCATTTACCATGCTGTACAACTACGGTGCCGCCGCACTGCGGGCAAAGGGAGACACCCAGCGGCCGCTGCTGTTTCTCCTGCTGAGCGGGGTGCTAAACCTGGGACTGAACCTGTATTTTGTCATCGCGCTGGAAATGGATGTGGCGGGCGTGGCTCTGGCCACCGTGATCAGCCAAGGGGCCAGCGCGGGCCTGATCCTGCGCTCGCTGTCCCGGGAGAGGGATGCCTTCCATTTTTCCTGGAGACAGCTGTGTTTGGATCGGCAGCGCTTGTGGGAAATTGCCCGCATCGGTGTTCCCGCCGGGATTCAGGCCAGCCTGTTCAGCATTGCCAATATCGCCATTCAGGGGGCAATCAACGTCTATGGCAGCGTGGTAATGGCTGGATGCAGTGCCGCCATGAGCGTGGAGAACTTTCTCTACCTCTCCATGAACGCCTTTCAGCAGGCGTGCCAGACCTTTACCAGTCAGAATCTGGGGGCGGGAGAGTATGAACGCATCGGAAAGGTCATGCGCGTCTGTCTTTCCTGTACGGTGCTCCTGGGTGTTGTTCAGAGCAGTGCGGCCCTAGTGCTGTCCGGCCAGCTGATTGCCCTGTACAACGAGGACCCGGCGGTGATCGCAGCCGGTGTGCACCGCCTCTGGACCGTGGCCTCTGTCTATACCCTATGGGGGATCGCCGATGTCCTCATGGGAGGGATCCGGGGATACGGAAGATCGGTGGCCCCCATGGTCATCAACCTGCTGGGGACCTGCGGAGTGCGTCTTGTCTGGATCTCCCTTCTGGAGGGCGGAACGGTGGATGTGGCCTGGGTATACGCCTCGTTTCCTTTGAGCTGGGTGTGCGTCTTGTCGGTATTGATCCCCTATTGGTTGATTTTGCGGCGGAGGACCGCGCCTGCTCAGCTGTCCGCGGGCGGAGCGGGGAGACCGCGCATTAAGAGAATAGCGAGTGGAGAATATGCAGAGCAGAGAACAGATTGAAATCAGAGGGGTTTGTGCCAAGAACCTCAAGCATATCGATGTGGAGATTCCAAAGGAAAAGCTGGTGGTGCTGGCGGGGGTCTCCGGCTCAGGAAAGAGCTCTCTGGCCTTTGACACCATTGCAGAGGAGAGCGGACGGCAGTGGCAGTCTACCTATCCGCTGTACCTGCGGAATCGACTGCCCCGGCATGAGCGGCCACCGGTGGAGGATATCCGGAATCTGACCCCCTGCGTGGTGGTGGACCAGCAGCCCATCGGTGCCAATGCCCGCTCCACGGTTGGGACAGCGGTGGACGCTGCTCCGCTGCTGCGCCTGCTGTTTTCCCGGGTGGGACGGCCCAGTGCCGGAGGTTCCATGGCCTACTCCATGAACCATCCCCATGGGATGTGCCCGGACTGCACCGGATTGGGTGTACGAGTCCAGCTGGACGAGGAGCGGATGTTTGACCGGGAGAAATCCATCCGGGAAGGGGCCATTCGTTTCAGCCAGTTTTCCACCGGGAGCTGGCAGTCCTTTTACTACTACAACAACCCGCAGCTGGACCCGGACAAGAAGCTGCGGGACTTCACCCGGGAGGAGTGGCAGATCCTGCGAATCGGACCGGACACGCCGCTGGTTATGGACTATGCCCGCAACAACACCGGACAAGTGTCAAAGCTTCCCTATGAGGGTGTGGTCTCCCGTTTCAACCGGCTCTACCTGAACCGTGACATCTCCGGGCTGCAGCGCAGTGTCCGGGAAGAGGCGGCTTTGTTCACGCGGCGCGCGCCCTGTCCTACCTGCGGCGGCAGCGGCCTGAATCCCAAGGCGCTGGCCTCCCGGATCTGCGGCTTCAACATTGCGGAATGCGAAAAGATGCAGGTCAGTGATCTGATCTGCGTGCTGGAGAAGATCGACGATCCTCTGGGGCGGCCCATTGCCGATCAGATCCTTCAGTGCCTGCGGCGGATGGTTCGGGTAGGACTGGACTATCTGAGCTTATCCCGACGAACGGACACGCTTTCCGGCGGCGAGGCGCAGCGGCTGAAAATGGTGCGGCATCTTGGGAGCAGTCTCAGCAATATCACCTATATCTTCGATGAGCCCACAGCCGGTCTGCATCCGGCGGACGCCAAACGCATTGGAGATCTGCTGCTGGAACTCAGAGATCAGCACAACACCGTCTTGGTGGTGGAGCACAGCCGGCCGATCCTGGAGCTGGCGGATCATGTGATCGAATTGGGACCGAATGCCGGTGAGCAGGGAGGAAGGGTTGTGTACCAGGGATCTGTACAGGATCTGCGGGACAGCGGTACACTGACGGCGGCCTCCCTTCGGGAGCAGTATATCATCAATCCCCATCCCCGTCCCTGGACCGAGGGGTATCAGATCGAACATGCGGTCCTGAATAATCTGAAGGACGTGACAGTGACCATTCCCAAGGGGGGCCTTACCGCCGTGACCGGTGTGGCTGGCTCTGGGAAAAGCAGTCTGGTCTGCCATGAATTTGTGGCGCGGTATCCCAGGACCGTCGTGGTGGACCAGAAGCCCATCGGGACCTCATCCAGATCCACCCCGGCCACCTATACCGGTGTGATGGACGAGATCCGTAAGCTGTTTGCAAAGGCCAACCAGGTCAGCGTGCAGTGGTTTAGTTTCAATTCTAAAGGCGCTTGTCCTGTCTGCAAGGGAAAAGGGGAGATCACCCCGGACGTAGCGTTTGCGGACCCGGTGACCATCCGCTGTGAGGAGTGCGGCGGACGGAGATATAACCCCACGGCCCTAAGCTATACCTATCGGGAAAAGACCATTGAGCAGGTGATGGGACTGACCGTGGAGCAGGCGCTGGCGTTCTTTGAGCAGACGAACATCCGGACGCCGCTCCAATCGCTCCAAGAAGTAGGCCTGGGCTATGTGACTTTGGGACAGCCCACCAGTACCTTGTCGGGCGGAGAGATCCAGCGGCTGAAGCTGGCCAGTGAGCTGCATAAGTCGGGCAATATTTACGTGCTGGATGAGCCCACTACCGGCCTCCACAGCCAGGATGTGAAGCATCTGCTGGGGCTGCTTCGGCGCCTGGTGAGTCGCGGGAATACAGTCGTAGTAGTAGAGCACCGCCTGGAGCTGATTGCCGCCGCAGACTGGATCATCGACATGGGTCCGGGGGGAGGAACACAGGGAGGCGAGGTGCTGTTCGCTGGAACTCCGGAGGAATTGCTCTGCTGCTCTGGTTCAGAGACTGGCTGGTATTTGGCAAAGAAAGTGTAATATCCCTTCTTTGAAACCGTGCGAATAGATTTTTGATTTGCGGTTTGTAACCAGGTTTATTGTGCCTAATGTAATGAAAAGAGAGTGTGAATTGTCAAACTAGGCGCAACAGGGAATGAGTCCAAAGTCCCACAATTTCTGGGCAGAATGGAAGTTCAGGACTTTACGGGGCCTGGCGTTTATGAGCGCTAGGTTTTGTTTTAGTATGGCAGGAGCAATGCGGGAAAGATTTCTACCCTTGGTATCAAACTCTCGAAGCAGGCCGTTTAAATTTTCATATGTACCTTTCTGCCAAGCACAATACGGATCAGCAAAATACGCGTCATAGTGTAGCTGTTCCTCAATCTGGCGCCAGTTTGCAAATTCTGTGCCCCGGTCACAGGTAATGCTTTTGATCAGCTGGGGAGGAAACACAGCCAGCGCCGAAACGATGGCATTCTCCATGGTTGCGGCTCTTTGGTCAGTCATCTTGACTGCTATGTAAAAGCATGTCTTGCGTTCTGCCAGGGTGGCAAACCATGCGCCAGCTGGGCATAATTCACCAAGAGCAAACAACGAAATGGGAGGTGCCATAGAAGGAATCTCTATGGCACCTCCCATTAATAGGCACCAGCATTCATAGTTGCGATTGATATATCCTTAAAGTTCAGCCGAGGTGCGGCTGGAAAAATTCCAACAAGTATAGATGGCGTGGAAGAACGTATTATTTTTTAGGGATACTGCCTACCGTGCGAATGAAGACTGGCTTCATTGCGTCCACCCAGGCCTGGAAGCCACCGGCCTTGCCGATCAGATCCAATGCTTGCAGATTGATCCCGCCGGGGGTGCTGACAGTGGCCATGGTGTGGACACCCGCCCGATCCTTGTTGCAGGACTCCTGGCAGACCGCCGCAAATATATTAGTGACATACTGGGTGGCAGCATCCTCCGGTACCCCCTCGGAGACGGCCCAGTCGATCAAATGGTCTAGGATGGTGAATATCGGGGCAAAGCATCCTGTGATGGCGCCGAATACGGCGGCCTGATACCGACTGTCCACATTGACGATTGTTCCGATATGGCCGAAGATCTCCGCGGCCTCAGGCGTGGGCGGGCACTGGACAATGGGGCCGGGATAAAAGGACAGGAAGGTCCCGGGAATCATGTGGAGGATGGTATCCACCTTGCAGTTCATCCAGGAGGCACACTCCTCCGCCGTTTTATCAAACATGATATTGATAACCTTGTGGCGGGGCCGGAACGTCAGAGAACGCAGAACCTGCTCACCGGCCTGGGGCCAGACAGCAATGATGATCCAATCCGATTTGTCTAAACACTCCTGAAGGTCCTTGGCGGCTGTGACACGGTCGGGAAATCTATCGTGCATCTTCTTACATGCATCTTGATTCATATCTGATACAACAATCGGGTAAGGCATATCGGCAGCACGCTCACAGAATCCCGTCACCATTGCGTCCACAATAGCGCCGCAACCCAGGAACCCCAGGGTGGGAAGTTTATTATTCGTCATTCTAAAAGCTCTCCTCTTTCTGTACTGTCCGAGCAGGCGGTCAGATAATGCCCAACTTTTCCATCTCAGACTTGACTTCGGCCTTGACGGGCTCCTCACACTCCACACAGGGCACGGTGGGGTTACCAGCAGCGAAACCACGCAGGATCATACCATACTTGCTGGGGCCGGGGTTTGGGGACTTAAAGAGACTCCGCATCATGGGGAATAGGCTCAGACCATACTCGGTGGTCTTGGCGATGTCGCCGGATTTGGCGATGTCGTACAGTTTGACAAGCTCCTTGATCATTACATTGCCAGTGGCGACAACGCACCCATCCGCGCCACAGAGCATTTCCCAGGCACCCAGGAACTCGTTGCCAGAGAGAACCGCCATCCGGTCACCGAAGTGGCCGATCAGCTCCATGGTCTGTTCAAAGCGCTCAGCACACTCCTTGATGCCGCAGATATTGGGGACTGCATCCAGTAGCTTACCGACAATGTCGGGGGTGACATTATACCCTGTGCGGCCGGGGAAATTGTAGATGATCATGGGCATATCCACAGCATCATCCACCATCTTGAAGAAATCAATCACACCGGACAGCCGAGTGTTGCCACCATAAGGGTTGCTCAGGAGCAATACGTCCGCGCCGGATTCCTTTACCACTTTGGCAGACTCGATGGCATCATAGACACTCAGCTCCACCACGCTGGCGATCACTGGCACCCGGTGGTTTACGGTTTTTACCGCCAGTTCCATGGCACGTTTCTTGGTCTCGCGGGGAAGTGTCAGGGACTCGCCGGTTCCGCCCATGGTCAACAGGCTGTGGACACCGTTCTTAATCTGGTCCTCAATGATCTCCACATACGCTTTCTCATTCAGCGTGATGCCATCGTTCAGCAGGGGGGTGATCAGAGCGGTCATAACACCAAAATGCATTTTCATGTTGAAAACTCCTTTTCTGAATTTTAGATGTCTTGTAATGTCAGATTGTTCACCAAGCGGTCCCGATGCTCTCCATGGCTGTCCGGTTGACCCAGTTATAAGTAGCCTCACCGTTCAGAGCCCGGATCAAGGTCTCTGCAGTCCGGGAGGAGATTCTCTGCTTTGCCTCATAGGTGTCGCCACCCAGGTGAGGCGTCACGATCAGGTTGGGGACGGAGAACAGGGGATCGTCCTTCTGCGGCGGCTCCGGATCCATCACGTCTAGGGCTGCCCCGGCGATCTGGTGGGTACGCAGGGCCTCGCAGATATCCGGCTGGTTTAGGATCGGCCCACGGCTGAGGTTGATCAGATAGGCGGTATTCTTCATTATTTGAAACTGCGGTGCCGCGATCATGCCCCGCGTGGCCTCTGTCAGATGCAGCTGGATAGAAATGAAATCCGCCTGCCGGAGGCCGTCTTCCAATTTTTCAATCTTTTTGGCACCGGATGCCTCCATTTGTTCCGCAGGCACAAACGGGTCATAGCTGATGACGTTCATGTGGAAGGCATGGGCTTTCTTGGTGACTTCCCGGCCAATCCGGACTATGCCGATAAGGAAGAGGGTCTTCTGGTTCAGTTCGGATGGGATATTGGCCTCCCGGAATCGCCAATTTCCGCTGCGAACCTCTTGGTCTGCTGCGACCGCGTTGCGGCTCAGCATCAGGGCGAACATCATGATGTGCTCGGCTACCGGGATGTAATTTTGATCGGGGAGATTCAGGACCTTGATACCGCGCTTGGTGGCGGCAGCTACGTCGATACCGTCGTATCCTGTGCCGTGTTGTGCGATTACTTTCAGAGAAGGGCAGCTGTTGATGATCTTTTCTGTGATCTGTTCCACACGGGTGACAACACCCTCCGCCTGGGACTCCGAGATCTTTTGGATGAGGGTCTCCTCTTTCCCGTCAGGGGCCATGTAGACGTCGCAGTGTTCGTTCAGTATATTCACACCGACGGGCTGTATGGTGGGTTCAATGAGAAGAACTCGATGTTTCACTACAACCACTCCTTACGCAATATTAAAATAGATCGTCCGACTGGTCAGACTGCGTATCCCAAGGCTCTGGGCAGGGCCAGGACTAGCATCGGGCAATAGCTGACAAGAAACAGAATAATGATGCAACCCGCCGTAAAGGGAAGGGAACGCTTTACCACCTTCTTCAGGTCGCACCCGCAGACGCCGCATGCGGTATACAGGGCCATGCCGAAGGGGGGCGTAATCATGCCAATCATGATATTGATGACGAACACAACGCCGATGTGGACCAGGCTGCAGCCCATCGCAATAAACAGGGGGGGTGAAGATAGGAGCATACAGCACCTGCTGGGCGGAGTCGGAGATCCACATTCCGTTGAATAGAATGAAGATATTGAATAGGAAGAGGAACAGGTACGGCGACATGTGGGTGATCTGGATAAAGCTGCTGAGCATAACAGGCACATTTTCCACAGACAGGATCCAGCTGATGACGGAAGTGAAGCCGATGATGAGATACACCGTAGCGGAGCTCTTAGCACTGATCTTCAGGCATTCCCACAGCTCGGCGGCCTTCAGCCGGTGGGTCACTGCAAGATCCAGAACGAGAACATAAATCACGGCGATTCCGGAGGCCTCCGTAGCGGTGAAGATACCGCTCATGATACCGCCCAGTACCACGATGACCATGCCGATGGCGCCCAGAGCCTTCAGTGAGATGGAAATTTTCTCCTTTCTGGTAAAATGGACGTCGCTCTTGGGGAAGTTATGCTTCTTGGCCAGGAAGGCGACGATAAGGATGTGGGCAAGTCCTAGCATGACGCCGGGGATGATTTGGCCCACGAACATCGCACCTACGGAAACGGATGTGAGATCCGCGAACATGACCGCAGGGATGGAGGGCGGGATGATGGGCCCCTGCAAGGAACTTGTTGCAACCAAGGCAGCGGAGAACTCTTTGTTGTAGCCCTCCTTTTCCATCATGGAGACCTCAATGGGACCCAGAGCTGCGATACAGGCGATGCCGGAGCCGGAGACACATCCAAACATCATGTTGGCCAGAATGGCCACGTAGGCCACGCCGCCCCGAAGCCGCCCCACAAATATGCGGGCAAAATCAACAATCTTGTCCATCAGTCCTGTGCGGGCCATGAGTTCGCCGGACAACATGAATAATGGGATACAGACATAGATAAAGCTGTCCATGCCAGTGAACATGCGGTGGGCATACATCATCAGACTGTCCGTCATTCCTGGCGTGATGAAGAAATACACCAGTGCGGACGTGCCGATGGCCATGATGATGGGTGCGCCGACCAGGAGCAATCCAAACAGCAGAACGATCAAAATGATGAGGGAACTACTCATGATTCATCCTCCTTCCCGGCAACTTCCGGCATTGTGCTGGCATCGCCGCTATGTGACAGGTGCTTGCTTCTAAGAAATCCACCAGCAGGTTCAGAAGGTACTGGAGCAGCATCATCGCCGTACCCACCGGAATGCTGAGGTAGATCCAGAATTTGTCGATAGGCATACCCGTCACCAGAACACCGATGTAATCAACGGCCTGCACTATGCCTTGCCAGGTGACAAAAGCCAGGATCACAACGAAGAGTGCGGCGTAAATGGTCTCCCGGATCTGGAGCATTTTCTTTGGCCAGAAGCTGTCCAGAAAGTCCACCCGCATCAACTCCTTGTTGTAGATCAGCACATTTGCTGCCAACATGGTCCCCCAGATCAGGCCGTACCATGAGTACTGCTCCGCCCACATGATGCCAACCTGGAGCACATAACGGCAGATAACACTGAGGAAGATCGCAATAGCTACTGTTCCCAGACAGATGGCAGACAGGGCAAGGCTGACACGGGCGATCCAGCGTTGGGCTTGTTTATTGGCCATGGTGCCCGGCCTGATTTTTGATCACACAGGCAGTTATCGGCTGGCTTATGCCCTGATGGTACTTTTGCTGGCTGCAGCAATGGGCCTTCTTTGGGGCGCTTATGTGATTCAAAAGAAACACAGAGTGTATTAAGGAGGAATTTTTCATGAATCTGTTTGATAATACCCTTCGAGACGGCGGTAATGTGGTGGGTCATGGTTTCTCTCTGGAACTGACCGAGAGTATGGTCCGGGGACTGCTGAAGACCGGTATTGTGGACATCGAACTGGGTAACTGCAAGGGACTGGGTGCCTATGAGCAGGCGGGAGCAACCAAGGCCCCCAGAGATGAGGAGTACTTTGAAGTTCTCAAACCGTATCTTCCTAAGGGCCGCATCGGTATGTTCATGCTAGCCAAGTGCGCCAATGCGGAGAAGGTAAAAGCTGCGGCTGCTGCCGGATTGAACTTCTTACGGGTGGGTGCCAACGCCAGTGACGGTAAGGGTTCTCTGGAGGCGGTCCGCATGGTGAAAGAGGCCGGACTTATCTGCCGCTACTCTTTGATGAAGGCTTATGTATCTACGCCGAAGGAACTGGCTGCGGAGGCGAAAATGCTCCAGGACGCCGGCGTGGACAAGATCACCATTATGGACTCAGCCGGCACGATGTTTCCCTCTGATGCCACGGCATATGTTACCGCATTGAAGAAGGCAGTCTTCATTCCTGAGGGTTTTCATGGGCACAGCAATCTGGGCCTCTCCCAGGCCAATGCGCTGGCAGCGGTGACCGCTGGTGCCGATGAGATCGATTGCGGTCTGTTGGGCATGGCCCGCAGCGCCGGCAACTGCGCCACAGAGTTAGCTGCCGCCACACTGAAGAAGGAGGGATACCTCCAGGATGTGGATTTGTATAGCTTGCTGGACTATCTGGATCAGGAGCTGATTCCGGCAATGGAACCTTATGGCTATCATGTGGCCGTTAATCCCACGGACTTGATGCTGGGGTTGGCCGGCTGCCACTCCAACTTCCTGCCTATGTTCCGGAAGGTTGCTGAAGAAGAAGGAGTTTCTTTGCTGAAGCTGATTGCGGACGTCTCCGCCATCGACCGCAAAAATCCGCCGGAGTCTCTGCTCCGGGAGGTTGCTGGAAAGCTGGAGGCTTAAAGAAAATAATCAAGGGGCGTTGCAGGTTTGCTATCTGTAACGCCCCCTTACGCTTATCAGATCCAATCAGATAGGTGATCTCCTGCAGACGGGTCAAATTAAGAGGCTGGGAGTTACAACGATAAAACTGCTTAGAGAAACGCACCGTCGTATGTTCGGTAGCTCTGCAGAGCGACAACTCACGTTGGAAAGCGTGAACGCAATGAAACGTTCCAGAGGACATCCGCAGGAGGAGCCTGCCCGTCTATCTGAGGAAAATGACCTTTTATTTCTGCTTTTTCTATGGTATACTTTAATAAGAATTACAAGTCAGGGGGGCGATGCGATGGAAGAACTGCGAGAGATTCAAGAGCAGATCGTAAAACTTTGCGCGCCGGAGAAAATCCTGCTATTCGGCTCTCGGGCCAAGGGAACAGCTACTGCAAGAAGTGATATTGACCTTTGCGTCATTGCCTCGACCACGAATAAAAGAGCACTGTTAACAGATTTATACTGTGATACGCAGTCAGATACTCCCATTGACTTCTTGCTTTATACACCCGAAGAATGGGATCAGTGTGTAAGTGATTACCAGAGTTTTGCACATAAGCTGAATCAGGAGGGAATTGTTCTCTATGGGTGACAGCCTGCGGTATATGGATTGGTTTGAAAAAGCATCACAGGATTTGCGCGGTGCGGAAATTCTGATGGCCCATGAAGGGGGCAATGACTTGGTCGCGTTTCATTGCCAGCAGGCAATGGAGAAGACCTTAAAAGGATGGCTACTCAAAAACACAGGAGAACTCCTGGAAGGACACAGTCTCGTGTTTCTGTGCAGAAAGGCAATTTCTTCTGGAGCGCCGCTGAAAAACTCTCTTAGGGATTGTGCCTATGTAAACCAGTTTTACATAGAAACACGCTATCCCTCTGATTCTTATATGCCTGTGTCGGAAGCGGAGGCACAGGATTGCATGGATGCCGCAAAGAAGCTGGTAACACTGCTGAAAGAATAATACCAGACTACTATTTGACTACTATCAAAAAAATCCCGGAGGCGCTGCGCCGCAATGCCTCCGGGATTTTTCTGCAATTCTCTGAAAAATTGCCCAAACCCAACAAAACCACTGGGCCCCAACGGTTTCCTATTTGATCGCCTGATGACTCCGACTCTGAAGGCCGCTGGTTCGAATCCGGTCGGGCGTACCAAAATGAATGACCCTACCTGACCTGAACAAAGAGTTGTCATTGTTCAGGATAGGTGGGGCCATTTTATACCCGAAACCGTTGCACTGCAATGGTTTTGGCTTTCACATATAAGACGGCCCTGTCACCGCTCAAATACAAACAGGGCGAAATCAAGACGCAAAACGTGAAAATAGTGAAAGCTGAACCCCACTGATGTCACCAGAGAATCCCTGAGCCCATGCATCTTTTTTATCAAGATATGACAAATGAAGAAGCTCTGCTTTTCGAACGCTTTTCTCAAAAAGCAGAGCTTTTTTGCCTATAGGCATTGCAATTTCTGAGGTTTCAAAACTGTGCAGAATACGACGGCAGTAAAAAAGAAAAATCAAAAAACAAGGGTTTTCGGTTACAAGGAAGTATATTTTTTAATTTGGCGGTATAGCCCCGTTCAAGGGCTATGCCGTCTTTTCCTGTTTATCGATTTCTTTCTGTTCTGTCTGCGGGTCAGTCGGCAAATGGATTTCCCCCACGAAGTTAAAGATAATATCCACTTTCTGAAAACGCTTGCCGTCTATCTTCTCCGGCGCATGGACAACGATTTTCTTTATAAACTCATTGACGATAGTGGGAGTTAATTCGGTTATTCCCACATACTTGCGGATAATGGCGGCGAAGCTGTCAAAATCGCTTTTATTCTGTTCGTAGGTATCGACTTCCTGTTGTTCTGCCTTTACCTTTTCCGTCAGCTCTTTTTGTTCTGCTTCATACTCTGCGGACAGCTTCAAAAATCGCTCATGGCTGATTGTGCCGTTGATGTCGTCCTCATAAATCCGCTTGAAAATCCGGTCAAGTTCTGCAATCCGTTTTCTTGCCTGCCTTACTTCACGCTGCTTGCGTTTCATATCCTTTTCCGCTTCATCAAACCGCTGTTTCTGTATCAGTTCCATAAAAGCAGTGATGTCCTCATAGAACATGGCAGTTACGGCAAATATCCGATTGAGAACGATTTTCCGCAGGACTTCTTCTCTGATGAAGTGTGCCGTACAATCTCCTGTATTGCTTTTATATCTTGCACAGCGGTAGTTGTCTTGTGAACCGTCAAAGCTCTTGCAGGTGGCAAAGTGCAGTTTACTTCCACAATCCGCACAGAATACCAAGCCGGAAAACATTCCCTGCCGCTCTGCCTTTGTGGGGCGGCGTTTATTTGCTCTTAATTCCTGTACCCGTTCAAAGACAGCCTCCTCAACGATTGCTTCATGTGTATTGCGGAAAATAGCCTGCTGTTCCTTTGTGGTGGGAATACGCTTTTTCAGCTTGTGGGATTTGGAATAGCTTTTGAAGTTTACCGTATGTCCGCAGTAGTCCATACGCTCCAAAACTGCTACAATCGTACTTTCATTCCAACTGTACGGATTATCGGGAAGTGATTTTCCTTTCTGCTTTGCATAATGAGCGCGTGTTGTCAGCACTTTATCAGCTTTCAAAATTTTTGCTATTTGCATAGGTCCTTTTCCGGCAACGCATAAATCAAAAATTCGCTTTACCACAGCGGCAGTTTCTTCATCTACAATCCATTTCTTTCTGTCGTTGGGGTCTACCTTATAGCCATAGGGCGGCTTAGTCAGATGTTCTCCTGCCATGCCCTGCGCTTTCTTGATTGCCCGTACTTTTTTACTGGTATCTTTGGCGTGAAAATCGTTAAACAGATTTCGGAAAGGATTAAAATCATTGTCGCCCTTTGCGCTGTCCACGCCGTCATTGATTGCGATATAGCGTACATCTCTTTCAACGAAAAAGATTTCCGTATAGTAGCCGACTTTCAGATAATCACGCCCCAAGCGAGACATATCCTTGACAATGACTGTCGCCACATTTCCGGCTTCAATCTCTGCAATCATGCGGTTAAAATTCGGTCTGTCAAAAGTTACACCGGAAACGCCGTCATCAATAAAGAATACAGGATTTGTAAAGCCGTTATCCGAAGTGTATTTTGTTAAAACTGCTTTTTGATTGACAATGCTGTTGCTGTCCCCGTCCAATGCGTCCTCTTGACTTAAACGGGCGTATAATGCGGTTATCTGTTCGGGCTTATATGTATTTGCTGTCATGTTCATTCCTCCTGTAATGAACGCCCGACAGACAGGTTGCTATCTTCATTATAGCGGACTTCTTTTCCTTTGTCAGTAGGCGCTTTGAGATTTTCTGATTTTATGAGCCGCTTCATCTTTTTAAAAAGCGGTTCAGAGCCGCCGCAAGAGGTAGACACTTCATAGAATGTGCCGCCGATTTTATAAATCACTGTTTTATCTGCCGGATTTCCCTGTTTCTGCCTATCATCTGTTGTATCTTGTTCTTGTTTCCGTTCCATTCCTTTTCCGTCCTTTCTTTGATTTGTAATGTGATAAGTTTCGTAGCAAGCATAGGAAAAGAGTACCCTTTTCCGAAAATGCCCTGCATTTTGCTTGTTGGGAAGTTTCCCAAACCCTTTGATTTTCCTTTCACTACCTACAACACCAAACAGAGCGATTTTGCCGAAGTTTTAGCGAAATTTTTTCAAAAGGTTTTTCTTATCTCTTATTACGGAAAAGTTTCTGAAATGCCAAATAAATAACCGTTTAGGGAAAAAATAATTTCAAGTATTACAACTTAAAATCCCCCTCAATCTTGACACTGTAAAGTTTAGATTTTATAATAAAAACTCAAAATCCAGCAATATCAGGGCTCGAACGGTCAAGGTGTAGGAGTAGTCAAGAAATAACCGACTCTCCTACACCTTTTTCCGCTCTTAATTACGAGGAACCCCCTCGTCCATTCGGGGCTGGCTCTCCTGAAGGAAATCCCTCTTTTTCAGACGCTCCTTATAGACCTCCCGAATGTTCTCGATGGCAAGAACAGCCCGGTTATTGGGGTAATCCGGGTTCCTCTCGCAGTACCGCTCATACTCATCGATTTTGGCCAGCACCTCAATGAATTCCTCTTTGGTATGATAGATGGGACGGAGCAATTCATTGTTGAAATGAAGGATCTGGGCCCGGAGATTGTCCGCAGTACGGCGGTCATCCGTCTTGATGTGCCCGTCCAGTTTTGACTCGATGCCGTCAAGCCGGTTGGAAACATCGGCGTTGATCGCTTTCCCAATGGCTTTAGCCAATGCCGACCACGGGTTGATTTTGATGGGGGCGATCTGTACCAGGGTCATCAGAATCAGGAGCAACCCGCTCCCGCTCAGCAGAATTTCTTTGATCGTCAAGATGTAACTCCTCTCCGCCATGTCGCGGATCAGGCGCCCATGACTTCCTCAATCGTGCCAAGATCCGTCCACTTCACATTGACCGTCCCCGGCTCCCACACATTGTTGTCCTGCCCGGATTGCCACACATGGCCGTTGTGGGTGCAACAATTTCCCGTCATGTACGGACTCGTGGACATGGCGACGAAGGGGAGGGCCTTCTTAGGATCATCCGACCAGTAGAACCCCCACTGGGCAGGCAGTTCCTCCGGCTCCTGTCGCTGTTGTAGTTTTGGATAAGGCGCACAATACGCCCGGCAGAAGACCGGCACAGGAACCCGTCCGTCTTGCCGGCCTTGCGCTCCAGCATGTTCTTCTTGGCGACCGCGGCGGAGAAGTCGGGAATATAATCCTCTTTCTCGTACAGTTCGGTGCCCGTCATGCCCTCGGAGGTCTCCTGCAAATCCTGGGCCCGGCGCATACCGTATTCCCGCATAGTGGTCAGCACAAACTCCTTGTCAGTCAACTCCGTTCACTCCTTCCCGAATCGCATTGGCCAGTTCCACATAGGATGCCAGCTCTTTCTGAGCACGATACAGAGCCTCGTTGCTGAGGTCGATCTCATTGTCCATGCCTTTCTTCAGGAACTCCTCATAGTTGTCCCGAACATTCTGGGCAATGCCGTCCCAGGTTTCCACCTCCACATGGTACTCGTCGTACTCATATCCGGTGAACTCCTCGGTTTCTACCGCTTTCACATTTTGAAACAGCCGCACAAGGCTTCGGTTGGTTCCCGGGATCTGCTCCACGGTAAACTTCCCCGGATCGACCATTCCCTGTACTTTCATAGGTGCCACTCCTTTCAGGCCGCCCGATAAGGCGGATATAATCGTTGCAGCCGCCGACATTCCCTTCGGACGACTTTCTTGAGATTGAACATAGTATTCGGCTGGTAATACCGCTCCAATATTCGCTGGCTGTTGCACTTGCGGAGCTGCCCCAGTCTTGAGATCAGTCCGGATGCCCTCTTGAACGAGATGACCCGGTTCCGGTCTCTCCGGTGGTAGTAGGTGTGCAGCGCCCGCTTGAGTCGGAACAGGTTGTGCTTTCGGAGGATCGTGTACCCATGCCCGAAACGATAGCCCAACGCAGACGGGATTCTTGGCCGGCGGTGCCGCTGCTTTTTCTCAGACAGGGCGTCGTGGGCTTTCTCCACCCTCGGCGTAAAGCCAACCCGGAAGATCTGCCAATTTCCCTTCAACCGCAAGCCCACCTCGGCCAGCCATGCCCGGACATCCTCCAGCAGCCGCCTCAGCTTCCGCTTATTGGGGCCGAAGATGGTGAAGTTATCCATCTGCCGCAGATAGTGGCTCACGCCGTATTGCTTTTGGTGGATCATCAGATCCAGCGGCTGGAGCAGCAGATGCAGGAACCACGCGGAGAAGAACGCGCCGATCAGGACTCCGTACTCCATCAGCGCGTCGCACAGCCAGAGCGTTTCCCGGTCCTTGAATAGCCGTTTCAGCGCATGGATGACATACGGCGGGTCCACCTCCACAAAGCAGTGATGAATATCGCATTCCGCGCAGTATTGGGTGCCCACAGGGTCATTCTTCATCCATTTCTTCAAAACCTTTACGCCATAGGAGTTGCCTCGCCCCGGCACGCTTGCGATGCAATACTTGTCCATGCTCCGCCTGATATGTGGAATCATGGGCTGCACCACCGCATGGTGGACATACTGGTCCGGCCACAAAAGCGGTTCGTTGATATCCCGCCATTTTCCCTTGCCGCTGTCCGCGTTCCGGTCCCACTTCCGCCGTTGCAGCGGTTTATGCATATGCTCGTCCCCGGTCACCAGGTCTTCGATGAACTTGCGGAGTTTCACCACATATTCATCGATATGCGCCTCGATTTCCATAACCTTCTTATTCAGGCTGTGGTCGCCGTTGCGCCGATGTCCCCGGTTGACCTCCTGAATGGCCAGGCGAAGATTTTCATCGGAGATGATTTGTTGGTAAATTCTAACTCGTTTCATCAGGGGTAGTGTTCCTCCTTGTAGCCTCACAACTGTTCCATCGCCGCGGGTGGTTCCGGGGCGGGACCCGGCCCGAAGTGTACTAAGCTGTGTCCTGACGGCTCATCTTCAGCAAGTGCTGCGCGGTCAACGATGCGTAATAGAAAGGGTGAGGAACCCTGACTACCAAAAGGAGGTTTAGCCATACCCGACAGGTCCTTCGACCTGCATCTGCTTCAAGAAGGCGACAGCCGATGTTGGAGTTGGAGTTCGACGATCTGTTGTAGTTCACGTAGAAAGGCCCGTGATTCTAGTTCTGGTTATAGTTACCGCCATGGTGCAGGCACGGGTTACTACCGTTGAAATTCCAGTTATCCGGGACATCGTCTGCTGCAAAGTTGACCCCGCGCTTTCCCCTTACCAAAGGAAAAGCGGTTTATAAGAGCAAAAAACGCTCCATTTTGAAATTGAAAAACGGCGGAGGTTGGGGGAAGGGACTGCGGTCCCCTCACCCCAACCCCCCTCCTCCACAGGGGACTAGGTCACGCCGCCTTCGGCGGGCGCTCCTGGAGGCGACAGCCGATGTAGGAGCTGGAGCCCGACGCTCTGCTGTAGCTCACGTAGAAAGGCCCGTGACTCTGGCTCAGGGAATAGTTACCGCCATGGAACAGGCACGGGACACTACCGTTGAAATCCCAGTTATCCGGGACATAGGTAGTCGTACTGCCAGAAGATTCGGTGGGGTAGGAATCGTTGGTTACGAACGATTTACATAGGCATACAAAGTATAGGAATATCGATGTATGAATAATACATAAATAATATATGAGTTATCTATATTTCCACACTTTTATCCACTTCTAAACAGCCCTAAAATCATTGCAATAAGAGCGATTAGAGGCAGATAAAAGTGAAGAATCTTCTAATGAGTTTCTATATTATATTTAAATATCGTTTTTTTTGATATTAAAAAGGGGAGGCACCATGGGATGAAACTGATGCAGCTGCGCTACTTTTCCGCCGTTTGCCACTTGGGTGGGGTTACTCGGGCGGCGGAGCGACTCCACGTTTCCCAGCCGGCAATTACCGCGGCTATTCAGAACTTGGAAGATGAACTGGGGCTGCTATTGCTGAGTCGGGGTGGTCGGACGTTGGTTCCCACACTGGATGGTGAGGCGTTTTTGGCCCGCTGCGATGGCATCCTGACAGAAGTGGAGGGCCTAACAGCGGATTTTCAGGCCCGGAGCCAGCGCCGGAGCACTCTTTCCGTGGGAGTGCCGCCTATGGTGGCCTTTTTTCTATTCCCCAAGATTTTTGCGGAGTTCACCGGAAGTTGTCCGGAAGTACACATTCGGCTGACAGAAGCAGGATCTGATACAGCACGGGATATGGTGCGCGCCGGTCAGCTAGATCTGGCGATCATCGCCATGGGAGAAACGCCACCCGCTGCACTGGCCGCGCATCCACTGATGCGGATGTCCATGATGTACTGCACCGGCTACGGCACCCCCATGGCCGGGCGAGAGAAGGCGGAGTTGAGGGAAATTGCAATGGCACCTTTAATCCTATTTACCAGCGGATATTATCACCAGACCCTGCTGCAGACCCGTTTCCGAGACGCAGGACTGACGCCTAATGTGTTGTTCTATTCCAACCAACTGCTGACCATCAAGAGTTTTGTCCGGCAGAATCTGGCAGGGGCCTTTTTATTACCCCAAGTGATCGAGCCCGGGGAGAATATCATAGCCCTGCCGGTGGACCCGCCGTTGCCGCTGAACATCGCGGTGGTATGGCGGCGGGACGTATTCCTTACCCGGGAGATCCGCCAGTTTATTCATTTTATGAGAACCCGCTTTGAGTGACCTCATCATGTTGGGGCATAGAAGGCTGGAACATTGTAATATAGGCGCTTTTTCCCAAAGAAGTACGCAGAACCAAGTCCCTAAAAGCATAGAAAATTAAAAATTATTCCTAAAAAAGTCTAAGTGAAAGGTGGGGAAGTTATCAATAGCTCTGTCAATAGAAGTCGCCGGATGATCAAAGGAGCTTAGGCCCGGCTGATTTCGGCGGCTTTCTTTTTCTCGGAGTTCCCGTCATTTTGCGGTGTCAACCTAGCTCAAGAATAAAGGTGCTTCGAGACGGAAACACGGACATATCCGCTCTGATTTCAAAGATAATGCGGAGTGGAGCAAAGGATTGAAGACTTGGGGCCGTCATAACAAGGTAGCGCCTACAGTTCAAGGCTGTCCGGATGGGAATGGATCATCTGCCATGAGGAGTGAGCACATGAATTGAGAGATCATGAAAAATCAAATGCTTATATTAAACAAAAATTCAAGGGGAAAATTGTTGATATTGCGATCTTCCTTGACGGCAAAAAAACACGTAAACTATTGGTGTTGGAGTTCCCAACAAAATTGAAAAGCCTGCATATGCTCTCCATCTCTCAGCTGTGCGGGTGCCAAAAAGGAGGAAATACATACCGGTACGGCTCACGGTGCGGCAGTGTGGAGACCTGTTGTAAAGCGCGGCGCCCATCGCGGTACCGCGTGAGAACGCATCCGCGGAGGCGGAGCGGTCAGAGCCGGGAAAGATGGCAGGACTGTCTTTGGTAAATGTGAAGAAGATCTATCCCGCAACGAACGATCACAAGAAGTCCAAAAAGAAGCACGAGAGCGGCGAGGAGAAAAAGGCCCAGCTCCAGGTGACCAATGAGGGGGTTGTGGCTGTTCAGGAATTTAACTTGGATGTGGCGGACAAGGAGTTCATCGTGTTGGTCGGCCCCTCTGGTTGCGGCAAGTCGACCACTCTGCGAATGGTGGCGGGGCTGGAGGAGATCTCCAGCGGAGAACTGTACATTGATGGGAAGTTGATGAACGATGTAGCCCCTAAAGACCGGGACATCGCTATGGTGTTCCAGAACTACGCGCTCTATCCCCATATGACAGTGTATGAAAATATGGCGTTCCCACTGAAGCTGCGCAAGCGCCCTAAGAGCGAGATTGACAAAGCTGTACGTGAGGCGGCGGAGATCCTAGACATTACGCAGTACCTGGACCGCAAGCCAAAAGCTTTATCCGGTGGGCAGCGGCAGCGTGTGGCGATTGGCCGCGCTATCGTACGGGAACCCAAGATCCTGCTGATGGACGAGCCTCTCAGCAACTTGGACGCCAAGCTGCGTAATCAGATGCGCGCAGAGATTATCAAACTGCGCCAGAAGATCAATACTACCTTCCTCTATGTCACCCATGATCAAACAGAGGCTATGACTCTGGGGGACCGGATCGTTATCATGAAGGATGGCTTCATCCAACAGATCGGTACGCCTCAGGAGGTTTTCGACCATCCTGCCAATCTGTTCGTGGCTGGCTTCATCGGTACGCCGCAGATGAATTTCTTTGATGCGGAGTTGGTTGGAAGGGGCGGCCATTATGCTGTCGTTTTGGATGGCATGACTGTAGAGCTGTCCGAGAACAAGCAACAACGTTTGGCTGCTAAGGGCGTGGCGGGGCAGCATGTCACACTAGGCGTTCGTCCGCAGCATATCTCCCTGCAGTGTGAGTCCGGCTCTGTCAAGGCCCGGATGGATGTATTTGAGATGATGGGCAGTGAGATCCACCTGCACGCCAATGTGAACGGTCGAGATATGGTCATCATTGTCCCTACCACAGATATTAACGGCAACTATTCCGATGCTTTCACCATTGGTAAGGAGATTGACTTCTCATTCAGCGGCAGTACGTGTCACCTGTTCGGCAACGACGGCAAGAACTTGGAATTCTGAGTCTTTCTCAATCTAAAGAATCTGAAGCCGGGCTCTCACGAAAGGGAGAACCCGGCTTTCTCTTTTGGGAAGAGTTGTATTCCATACGCCTCTGGTCTCGCCGCCTCCAAAGCAGTGGCGGAAAAATGGAGACAGTACAGGCTGGAGTGGTGTGTCTGTGCCGTGAGAGTGTCCGGCCTTTCACTGGACCGGTGGTCAGATAGGTGTTGACCTGCTCTTGGAACACATAGCGAACACCTTGTGAGGATAGCGGTCATAACGGCTACAATGAGTCTGCTTGCAAAGAACATCGGGATTGGGGCAATCACTAGGGTTCGAAGATAACAAGCAGAGCTGAAGCTGGTGGACAGGGACAGACAATTTGGAGAAATACCTTGCTGCTTATCTGAAAAGAAACCCAGTGTGGATTTCTTTGCTCGGGGCTTTCTGCGCCCAAGCTTGCTGCGGGCATTTGGAGAGGGCGTCTTTGTCGGCAATGACCGTAACATCCTGATGGAGCTGGAGAATGGAGGCTGGTATTCCGGGAGTCACCGGTCCAAAACAGCTGGCGTAAATGGCATCGGCCTTATCGGCACCGCTGGCGATCAGAAGGATCTTTCTGGCTTGGGTAATGGCTTGCATCCCCATGGAGATGGCTTGCCGGGGAACGTCCTCCTCCCGCTCGAAGAAGCGGGTGTTCGCGGCGATGGTGCTTTCCGTCAGGTCAACCTGGTGAGTGTATTTGGAGAAGTGATCGTCCGGTTCGTTGAAACCGATATGGGCATTACGGCCAATCCCCAGAAGCTGCAGGTCGATACCGCCCAAATCCGCAATCAGACGGTCGTACCGGCGGCACTCCGCATCCGGATCCGCAGCCATGCCATCGGGAATATGGATATGGTCGGGAGCAATATTGATGTAGTCGAAGAAGTTCTTATGCATGAAGTAGCGATAGCTTTGCGTATTGTTTGCCGACAGCCCCCGGTACTCGTCCAGATTCACCGAGGTTGCCTCCGCAAAGTCCAGATCTCCTTTTTCGTACCAGAGAATCAACTGGCGGTAGACCCCCAGCGGTGAGGAACCCGTAGCCAGGCCCAGCACACTCTCCGGCTTCAGAATAACTTGGGCGGAGATGATGTTGGCGGCCTTGCGACTCAAGTCACTGTAGTCTTTCGCACAAATAATCTTCAATGAAATCCCTCCTGTCGTATGTCACAGACTATTTCCGGCAGCTGCTATGTTGCCGATGCAGCTATGCCGATGTGCTCCTCCAATGCGAAGTATCCCCGATTCACTAGAATCAGCACCCTAGCACCGGATTGTACCTGAGATGAACTGGGATACGCCCGTTCTACACGGGATCGGAAATGCTTGAGAATGACAGCCTCCGCTCGAAACAGGCCGTCAGAATAAGACTCGATGTTGGATCTTCGTATACAGGGGGATTCTGTTACATTCTTCCTTCGGCAGTGTCCAAATAGTATCAGCCAGCAGTTCCGAAGTGACACTCTCCCTGGCCGCATAAAAGATACGTCATCTATTTCCTTGTGAAGATAGCGGCTGCCAAGGGTGCAACAGCGATTCTCTTCCTGCATGGTAAAGAGGTGGGAATGTCACCTTGCTCAAAAAACGAATGAATAGAAATAGGGGTGCGGCCTACGCCATTTTGGCATAGACTTGCGGGCTTCAGCGTTTTGGAGAAGGTCAACCGTCGGCCTTTATTGATCAATTGACCAGAGGCCCGAATAGCCGAACCGTAAGTCGGGCCCACAGGTAGCCCGCTGCTGCTGGCCACAAGAAAGACCACACGAAAATCAGCAGCCAGAACCACCGGGGAGAGAAGAACAGCACTACAGCAGGGATGACCAGCACTGCCAAAATTGCCAGAGACCGGGGCAGCCGCCCAATGCCTTGGACTAGGGCCGCCTTCCACAGCTGCAGGAAGCGAAGGGAGGGATTGGCGTTGATTACCGGCGGCAGGAAGGCCGAGGCCATCAGCAGGCAGAACACCAGAAACAACACGCCTCCCCAGAAGAAGAGCTGGACAGAAGGGGGCAGACTGCCGATGGCCTGGAAGTCCAGATAGAACAGATACGCCAAAGCCAGGATGGCCACCCAACATTTCGTGGCGGGCTTGAAGAGCTGCCGGAAGTGGGAAAAGTACCCCCGGATATGCATCGGGGCACCGGCCACCATGTCTACCATGGAGCTATATAGCGCGCACCAGGAGGCCCCGGCGGTGACCACTGGCAGGGAGCAGAGCAGAGTGAGGATGCTGAGGACGAAGAAGTCCAGCAGGGTGGACAGGGCGGACATCACAGGGGAGTCCAGATCAAACAGGTGGCGCACAGGCGTTTTCTCCTTTCTGTAGGGCTTCCAGCTGGCGCTTGTAGATCAGCAGGAAAACGATGTGGATGACCAAGGTTAGCGTCCAGGAGACGGGATAGGACCAGTACAGGCTCTCGATGGTCCCCACAGCTTTGAAGATGGTATACAGCCAGATGACCCGCAGTCCACAGGCACCGATCAGTGTGGTGACGGTGGGGTTGATGGTTTTGCCCAAGCCGCGGATGGAGCCGCAGGCGGTTTCCATCATGCCGCCTATCCACTGGAACTGACTGATAGCCAGGACCCGGGTCACACCGGCGGCCATCACGGCCTCATAGGCGTCATCCGCGGGCTTGACGTAGATGCCCAGCAGCTGGGGCTGGAAGAGCCGCAGCAGCACGCACATCACCAGGCCCAGGCCCACCGTCAGTCCCATGCAGATCCAAAAGACCTGGAGCGCCTGCCGAGGCCGTTTGGCCCCCAGGCTCTGGCTGGTGAAGGTGATAGTAGCCTGATAGAAGGTGTTCTGGGCGGTGTGGATAAAGTTCTCCAGCCCGGAGGCGGCGGAGTTCCCTGCGATGACGGCGGAGCCGAAAGAGTTTACGGCAGACTGGATCATCACGTTGGCGATGGAGAAGATGATGCCCTGGATGCCGGCGGAGAGGCCGATCTTCAACATGAGCGCGGCTTTGTCGGGGTAGAGGCGGATCTTCCGCAGGTCCAGACGGCATATGGAATTGATCGTGCACAGCCGGATGATCACCAGAACGGCGGAGAGCAGCTGAGAGACGGAGGTGGCGATAGCCACACCTGCCACACCCAGATGAAAGACAATAACGAATAGCAGGTTCAGTCCCACGTTCATCGCACCGGAAACGATCATGAAGATTAGGGGATACAATGTGTCCCCCACTGCCCGCAGGATGGCACTGCCGAAGTTATAGGCTACCAGGGCGGGGATGCCAAGAAAGTAGATCTTCAAATAAAGAGAGGAGAGCGGCAGCACATCCATTGGAGCCCCGGCCAGCTCCAGCAGCGGTGTGGAGAAAAGAATCCCCACGACACCGGCCATCAGCCCCAGGATCACGCTGAGGACGGCGGAGCAGTGGACCGTCTGGGAGATGGCCTCCTGATCCCCGGCACCGTAGTACCGGGCGGTGAGATAGTTGGTGCCGATGGATACGCCGTTGAACAGCGTCACCAGCAAAAAGATAATAGAGGTAGTGGCCCCTACTGCTGCCAGAGAAGTGCTGCCGGCATAGCGGCCTACCACTACGGAATCCGCCGTGTTATAGGCCAGCTGCAAGAGGCCGGTGAGCATCAGGGGGATTGAAAAGCGTAAGATGGGGCGGAAAAGCGGTGACTGATCCGGCTGACTGTATGTGATTTGTTTCAAAATGTTTCCTCCCTTTGGGAGAAGTCCCCTCAGAATTGATTTATCATCTGCAAGTATTGCAGAAAGAAAAATAAATGTCAAGAGAGAGGCTGATCTTGAAAAAAAGCACGGAAAACTGCACAGATAAAATTTGCGTAAAATTTTCGATAACAGTGGACTGCTTTTTTGAGGAAATCGGTTGAACATGGAATAAACCAAAAATGTTTCAGAAATATATTTCGGAAACGGAGATAAAAAACTGGGAGATTCGTAATATTGACAGGCTTTTGAGGAAAAGTTATAATCTTTTTACAGGAAAAAAACAGATAAAAAACAAAACCAATCACAGGATAGTACTAGCAAAAAAATTTGTTTCAGAAATAAAATGTGAGGAAGGGCTCTATGAAGATCACCGTCCGGAAAATCGCGGAGGAAGCCGGTGTGTCACCGGCCTCCGTCTCTCGCTATATTAACGGATCTGAGGACGTCAGCTCTGAGATTGCCAGCAAGGTGGAGAGCGCCCTGTTCTCCTTGGGCGGAAGTCCGGTGGTCCGGCGGCCCCGCAAGCAGATCATCCTGATCCTGCTAACCCATCTGCGGTTTGACTTCTACGGGCGCACCTTGGCGGAGCTGCTGGAGCAGGAGCCGCAGAGCGAATACACCTTCATGCTGCTGCGCTATAACCCCCAGTCGCCGGAGACAGTGCGGAACTTCGTGAGCCGGATGCATCCCGTTGGCGTGATCTACTTTGAGGAGGAGATCGACAGCGGCATCCTGCAGTATCTCCAAAGCTGCGGCCTGCGGACGGTGATGTGCGGCGGCGTGGCTCTGGACCACCAGTCCGACCGAGTCCATGTAAATGACATCGCCGCCGCCTATGAGGGTACCAACTACCTGCTGGATCTGGGCCACCGGGAGATTCTCTTCCTCTCGGACGACGAGCAGAAGATCGGCGCTGGGTTCCAGCGGATCACCGGCAGCCGCAAGGCGATGGAGGAGCGGGGACTGGAATTCCCGGAGTCCCTGGTACTCCGGGGCGGCGTCACCTTCGAGGCCGGCTACCAAGCCATGGCCACAGCCCTGCGGGAGAAAAAGCAATTCACCGCAGTATTCGCCTTCAGCGACGAGCTGGCGGTGGGCGTCATGGCGGCCCTGTACGACGCGGGGCTGCGGGTGCCTGAGGATATATCGGTCCTGGGCTATGACGACCTGACCATCGCAACCCGGATCCGTCCGGCGCTGACCACCATCCATCAACCCATCGATGTGTTCATCGAGAAATCTCTAGAGTTGTTCCGCCAGCCGCCGAAGTCGATCCACTCGGAGATTCTGCTGCCTCACTCCATTGTGGAGCGGCAGAGCTGCCGCCGGATCAGCGATCCGGTGCCCAAATCTGTTTGATCCCTCGGAATGGGGTGTTCAAGGAAACGAATCAACAAAAGGAGAATCGGTATGAAAAAGAAGATTACAGCATTGCTCCTGGCACTGACGCTGCTCCTTTCCGCAACAGCTCTCACCGGTTGCGGCGGCGACAGCGGCGAAAGCTCCGACGGTCCCGTCAGCCTGACCCTGTCCCTGTGGGATGAGGCCCAGCTGCCGGTGATCCAGGAAAATGTGGACGCTTTTAACGCTGCTCACGAGGGAGAGATCAAAGTCAACATCGAGCAGATCCCCTGGGACACCTACTGGACCAAGCTGGATGCCTCTCTGGAGACCAATGAGGCCCCGGATGTGTTCTGGATGAACACTTACGTCCAGAAATATGTGGACGCCGGGGTTCTGGAGCCTCTGGACAGCTACATTGAGGGCGAGAGCTTTGATATGAGCGTCTATGCCGAAGGGCGTGTGAACGCCTACAATGTGAACGGCCAGCAGTACGCCCTGCCCAAGGGGCTGGACGCTGTGGCGGTGGCCCTGAACACCGAGCTGTTTGACCGCTACGGTGTGGAGCTGCCCCAGGAGGGCTGGACCTGGGACGACATGCGGGACATCGCCACCCAGCTGCGGGACGCCATCGCGGCCGCCGGAGGCAGCGAGTACCCCATCGTCATGGAGCTGGACGCCCAGCCGTCCTGGATGAACTTCCTGTATCAGAACGGCGGCAACTACCTCAGCGATGACGGCAAGACATGCGGCATCGCCCTGCCGGAGTCCAAGGACGCCATCCAACAGGTAGTGGACCTGATGAACGATGAGCAGATGGCTCCCTACTCCGTGCTGACGGAGACCAAGGGCACCGACCTCTTCATCTCCGGCCAGGCGGCCATCGTCTTCATCGGCTCCTGGAAGTCCGGCGTGCTGGAGGACAGCTCTCTGGCGGCAGACGGCAATGTCCAGCTGATCCAGATGCCCTCCATGGCTGTGGACAACAAGACCAACATGGGCGGTCTGGGCTATGTTATGTCTGCCAACTGCGAGAACAAGGAAGCCGCCTGGGAGTTGATGAAGTACATCACCGGCGAAGAGGCCATGAGCCACGAGGCGGAAGAGGGCATCGACATCCCGGCGTACCTGTCCGCACAGGAGGGGTATGTGGCCAACTTTAAAAATATCAACGCGCAGGTATTTATGGACGCATCCGCCAACGGCTTTGCCTATCCCTCCAACGGCAATTTTGACTGGACCACCATCGTGGATGACGCCATGCAGGAGGCATTCGGTCAGGTGAAGACTGTGGACGAGGCTATGGATGAGGGGGCTGCGGAGGCACAGGCAATTCTGGACGAGGTCTTTGGCTGAGCCCGGCAGAGACAGAGACGACCCGGCGAAAACGTGACCTTCCGTCTTGCGGCGGCCCCCTCCGGGGCCGCCGCGGACAGGGGGAGTCCGTGGGCCCAAAAGCGCGCTCCGATTCGGAACGCGGTTTTGCGCCCAGGGCCTCCCGAGAGGCGATACGGGGAAACAGGAGGAACGCCCATGAAAAATCAGGCACGGCATTTCGGCAGGCTCAGACGCGCGGAGATGTGCACCGCGTACATCTTCATCCTGCCCATGTTTGCGGGACTGCTGCTGTTCAGTATCATTCCCTTCATTCAAAATATCCTCTACAGCTTTCGGAAGATGGGGACCTTCGGGGAGGGGACCTTCATCGGCCTGAAGAACTATCAGGACCTGCTGAAGGACGACACCTTCTGGCTGGCGCTGCAGAACACGGTGTTCTATGCCGTGGTGGGCGTGCCGCTGGTCATCATCTTCTCCATCTTTCTGGCCCATCAGATCAACAAGAAGATCCGGGGCCGCACGATCTACCGGACTCTGCTGTTTATCCCGGCAATTACCATCCCGGCAGCGATCGGTATCTTGTGGCGGTGGATTCTCAACTATCAGTACGGCATCTTCAACTGGATCTTGGAGAAGCTGGGCTTTTCCCGGATCTCCTGGCTGGGTGATGTAAAATATGTTCGATGGGCAATCATCCTGGTGGTGGTCTGGTCCATGGTCAGCTACTATGTTATCATCATGCTGGCAGCTATGCAGGGCATTGACAGCTCCTATTATGAGGCTGCCCGTCTGGACGGCGCCAGCAGCCGTCAGGTGTTTTTTAAGATCACTCTGCCCATGCTGACCCCCATGATCTTTTTCTCCGTCATCATGGTGACGATCGGCATTCTGCAGATCTTCGATTTCATCTACCTGATGGTGGACCGGCAGACGCTGTCGTACACCTACAGCATGAGTCTGGTCACGTACTTCTACGAGTGCGCCTTCAATAAGAGCAGCATGCGGGGATACGGGGCGGCCATCTCCGTGGTGCTGGCTGCCATCATCATGGTGATCACCATGATCCAGATGGTCGGCAAGAAGTACTGGGTCAGATCTGGCGAGTGAGCGGGGGAGGCAGCCATATGAAACAGAAAAGAGACCGCCTGAACGACGAGAGCAGGCTTTCGCGCTTCACCACTCATGTGGTGCTGATCTTTGCGTCGTTCCTGGCCTTTGGCCCCTTCGTCTGGATGTTTCTCACATCCATCAAGACGTACGAGGAGACCATTCAGATCCCCATGAAGTTCCTGCCGGAGATTCCCCAATGGGTGAATTTCAGCATCGTCTCCGATAAGCTGAATTTTCCCCAGCTGTATCTGAACACCATTCTGGTGACGATCATGATGATCGTGGGCCAGATCCTGATCGTCACGATCTGCGCCTATGCCTTTGACCGGCTGAATTTCCCGGGTAAGAACGTCCTCTTTATGGGGATGCTGGCACTGATGATGGTGCCCGGTCAGATCTTCATCATCCCCCGCTTCAAGCTGATGGTGAATCTGGGCCTGACCAACACCCTGGTGGGCCTGGTGCTGCCGGGACTGTTCAATATCTTCGGCGTGTTCCTGATGCGGCAGTTTTTCTCCACTTTGCCGCGGGAGCTGGACGAGGCGGCCCGCATCGACGGGTGCAGCTACTTCCGGACCTACTGGAATGTGCTGCTGCCCTTGGTGAAGCCGGGGCTGACCACGCTGGCCATCCTAGGCATGCTGAACACCTGGAAGGACCTGATGTGGCCCCTGATCAACAACTCCCAGGCGGACAAGATGACGCTGGCAGCGGGCCTTGCCATGCTGATCGGCGAACATACGACGTATTATGAGCAGGTCATGGCCGGCGGCGTCATCGCTGTGCTGCCTCTGATCGTACTGTTTGTGATTTTCCAGCGGCAGTTTGTACAGGGCATTGCCCACAGCGGCATCAAAGGCTGAGACAAACTGCGAAAAAAGAAAGGGAAGTGAGCGTATGTTTTACCGGTACCCGATCAATGATGTCCACATCCACCTGTTCGACCCCAAGGACATCGACGAGTGCATCGCCATGGTGGATGAGTGCGGATATACCAACTGGACGTTCCTGGCCTGTACGGTCATCGACAGTCCCTTCGCTCTGGCCCAGAATCTGCTGTGCGCCCTGATGAAGCTGAAGGAGGGCGGCCGCTGCCAGGCGTTCGGTTCCTTCCACTACAATGGGGACGTGGTGCCGGACGCGGATGACCTGCTGCGGCAGATCCAGTGGTTCGACCAAGCGGGCTTCGACGGTATCAAGATGCTGGATGGCAAGCCCGGCGTGCGCCGTCGGCAAAATCTGCGGCTGGACGCCCCCAACTACGACAAAATGTTCGACTACGCCCAGCGGACCCAATTCCCTATCCTGTATCACATCAACGACCCCATCGAGTTCTGGTATCGGGATCGGCTGCCCCAGTGGGCGGTGGAGAAGAACTTCTTCTACGGCGACGGAACTTTCCCCCACAAGTTCGAGATCGATGAGGAGACTTTCGGCTTCCTGCGCAAGCATCCGAATCTGAACCTGTGCATCCCGCACTTCTTCTTCATCTCCGACCAGCCGGGCCTGTGCTGCGAGATGCTGGACCGCTATCCCAACCTGTTCTTTGACATCACTCCGGGATGGGAGATGTTTGAGAACTTTGCCAAGGACCGGGAGTACTGGCGCAGCTTCTTCTCGGAGTACTCCCACAAGATCCTCTTCGGCACGGACACCTTCTCCGACCACTGGAGGGAGACCGTCACCTGCCTGCGCCGGGTGATGGAGACTGACGAGCCCTTCGTTGCCTTTGAGGAGAACTGCGTGGGCCTGGACCTGCCGGAGAAGACCCTGCGGGACATCTATTTCAACAACTACCACAAGTTCATCCGCCGGATGGACAAGAAGATCAACGTGGACATGGTGCTGGAATATGCCGACACCCTGTATGACCGCATCCCCGCGGGAGAGAACCGCCAGATGATCTCCGACACCATCGACTATCTGAAGGCGGAGATCGGCAAATTCCGGTAACGGCAGAAGAGAGGACTATTCGTGAAACTGTGTGTGATCGGCGGGGCCGGTGCCCGCTCCGCGTTTTTGACCAAATCTCTCGTGAAGAGCACCCGGGACATCCGGGTGGACCACATTGTCCTGCTTGACAACGACCAGCAGAAGCTGAAGACTTACGGGGAGATCTCCCGGGAGCTGTCCCGTCGGCTGGACCCGGACCTGACCTTTGAGGTCACCTCCGACGCCCGGGCCGCCCTGACGGGAGTGGACTACATCATCACCACCATCCGGGCCGGCGGGGACGCCGGGCGGCTGTTTGATGAGCAGACCTGCCTGGCCCACGGCGTACTGGGACAGGAGACCACGGGTGCCGGAGGCTTCGCCATGGCCATCCGGTCCGTGCCCACCCTGGTGTACTACTGCACCCTGGCCCGGGAGGTGGCCAACCCCGGCCATCTGATTTTCAACTTTACCAATCCCAGCGGGATCATCACCCAAGCCCTGCGGTCCAAAGGGTTCGACAACGTGTACGGAATCTGCGACGCCCCCAGCGGCTTCATCAAGCAGCTGGAGGAGATTCTGGAGATCCCCTACGGCACGCTGGATATCGAGTGCTACGGCCTGAACCACCTGTCCTGGTTCCGCAATGCCAAAGTCAACGGCCGGGACGTGCAGCGGGAGCTGCTGGACAATCCCCGGACCTATGAGCATTCGGAGATGCGGCTCTTTACCCGGGAGATGGCCCGGATCAGCGGAGACTGCATGCTCAACGAGTATCTGTACTTCTACTACCGGCGGGTGAAGTCTCTGTCCATGATCCAGAAGGCGGATCATCCCCGGGGAGAGATGATCTACCTCATCAACCGCGAGCTGGAGGAACAGCTGGCCCGACTGGAGCTGCCCCGGGATTTCGAGCAGGCGTTCAGCCTGTATATGACCGCCTACGGCAAGCGGGAAAACGCCTATTTCTCTGTGGAGAGCGGAGCCTGCCGGGAAAAGGTGTGGAATCCGCCCACGGTGGAGGAGTTCCTCACCGCCCCGGATGAGGGCGGCTACGCAGCGGTGGCCTTGCGGTTCATCCGGGCCATCACCGATGGGGAGAACTGCCGGATGGTGCTGTCCGTTCCAAACAACGGGGCCATCGACGGTCTGCGGGACGACGATGTGGTGGAGATCACCTGCGATATCCGCTCCGACGGCGCCCATCCCGTCCGCATTGGTGCCATCGACGAGTTTCAGCTTCAGCAGATCAAGCGGCTGAAGTACTTTGAGCGGTGCACCATCCAGGCCATCTTGGAAGATGACCGGGATGCGGCCGTCAAAGGCCTGGCCCTGCATCCGCTGGTGAACGACTTCGAGCTGGCGGAGACGTTGACGGATATCTTCTTTGACAAATACGCGGAATTTATCCACATGAACGAGACGCCTTAAAGACGGATCGGAGAGAGTGTATGTACGATTTCAAGACCTTTGCACAAATGAATCTGGACTTGATCTTCCAAGGCTTTGACCGGATGCCCCAGCCCGGGGAGGAGGTCTTTGCAAAGCGATTCACCATGCAGTTGGGGGGAGGCCCCATCGTCTGCCCCATCGTGCTGGAGCAACTGGGCTTCCGGGTCCGGCTGGGGACGTTTCTGGGGCAGGACGATGTGAGCAACCTGTGCCGCCGCCTGCTGGACCAGCGGGGCTTCTCCAGCTACGACGAGTTCGCCCAGGACAACCCGGACCCGGTGGTAGTGACCAGCGTGTTCTCTTGGGAACACGACCGGGGATTTCTGGCCCACAATGAGGGCGTCTATGAGAGCATTTTGGATCCGGAGACCGTCTATGGTTTCCTGCGGGACGCCAAGGTGGTGTTTGCCCCGGTGGGGCAGCCGGAGGTGACCCGCCGCCTCCACGAGGAGGGAGTGAAGGTAGTCTACGACAGCGGCTGGAGCGATGACCTGTCCATTGACGGCATCAAGGCGTTCCTGCCCTATATCGATGTCTACACACCCAATGACAAGGAGGCACGGAAGCTGGCCGGCACAGATGACCTGGAGGAAGCTGTCCGCTTTCTGGCGGGCTACACGCCTCACCCGGTGGTGACGCTGGGCAAGGGTGGCTGCGCATACTGGCACGACGGTTCCATCCGCTATGTATCGGCCATCGATGAATTCCGGGCGGTGGATACTACCGGCGCCGGAGACAACTTCCTCACCGGCATCATTTACGGCTTGCTGACGGAGGAGCCCCTGGACCGCTGTGTGCGGCTGGGGAACATCTTCGCGGGTAAGTCCACCACGGCGGTGGGCTGCTTTGGCGCGGCGGTGACGCCGGCACTAATCCGAAAATATCTGTGAGGGCGGGGGAGGATACGGCTGTGCGCATTCAGCCGGACCGCCTGGAGGAGACCTTTGCGACCCAGGTGGACGACAACAGCCCCTCCTACGGGGAACGGCAGATGGCTGACCAGCCGCCTCTGCGCCCTGGGCCTGATGGTGGAAGAGGATGACGCGGCGGAGATTTTGGGCCGGGCCTCCTATGCGGGCTTTTCACCGGAGGCGGGCGCCAGCGCCATTGCAGCCACCAATATCGTCCTGGACCGGGGCCAGATCCGAGAGGAGATTCGCAGCGGCTGCCACCAGCGGTACTTCCGGGCCTGCCGGGCCAGGGGGTATGAGACCTGGACGGTCACCACCTTCGGCGGTAGCGATAACAGATTGCCGGTAGCCAATGGTATCACGGGCATCGTGATGCCCTCCGCCATGCACTGTCGCCGCTCCTGTCAGGGGATACACTTCTGTTCAGGAGATGGTCGCAGTGACAGAAATCACGGCGGATCTGGTATTGAACCGGGACTGAAGCAAACCGGCTTTCCGCAATTTTGAGAGGAGGGAGAGACATGGCACTGAAGCTGATTATCGTTTCTGATTTCGTCTGTCCCTACTGTTACTGGCTGGAGACACTTCTGGACCGGCTGGGGGAACAGCTGGAGATTATCCATGTGCCCTACCAATTGACAGAACCGCCAGCGCCCCGGATAGACGTATGGAACGATCCCGTCCGACGAGTACGATACGCTGAGACCCTGGGGCCCGTCTGTCAGGCTCAGGGGGTAGAGATGTGTCTGCCGCCCCGGGTGATTCCCCGGCCATACACGGACCTGGCTTTCCAGGGCTGGTGCTTTGCTGGGGAACGGGACAGAGGAGAGTCCTTCTATAAAGCGGTGTTTCGAGCCTATTTTGTAGATGAGCGGGATATTGGAGATTTGTCTGTGCTGACGGAACTGGCAGAGAACTGCGGTCTGTCAGGGCAGGACTTCCGCGCAGCCTTGGTGGCAGGGACTTATACAGAGACCGTCCGCCGGCAATCCCACCTGTCCCGGGATTTGCTGGGTATTCACATGGTGCCTACCATTTTATCAGGAAAAAAACGACTGGAAGGCTTTGTTCCGAACTTGATAGAGCTGAAGGCATGGTTGGATGCGGTGCGTTGAGATGCCTGAACGTAAGCATCAAATACAAAAAACAGGTAGACAGGTATGAGAAAATAGTGGAGGGATGTTTTAATGAACATCCCTCCACTATTAACTATTAGGCGGTGCAAGCAAACGATGAGATGAGTTGAAACGCTATGTAAAAGAGCAGGATTGGGCAGATACTCTCCGACATCCGCAGGCTTGTATCCACTATTCATCCGACTATGCAGTGGCTGATAAGATTGAATTTGGGAACTGTTGCCCGGGGACTTATGTACTGTTAAATGATCATAATAATTATTGCTGGAACGTAATTGGTTTGACGAAGCGCATTCGAAGAAGTGATACAAACGGCGAAGCATTTAGGGATAATATAGCAACAGTGATACTGCCGGAAGCCGCCATATAGTCCTACATGTGTTCCCTCTGAGCATTGCGCCGTTGTGCTTCGTCCTTAGACTCCGAAAGGATTGAGCTGGATGTCGTTGTGATATATATCAGCCCGTCTCAGGCATTTATGCTGTTTGCTGGATACCACCAATTCGATGACTATGAAAGACTGGACTTCTCATTTGCCGGAGAGTTCATCTGTGTGGACTTCTGGACTCAGACAGTTGTGGCAGCGAAACCAGCCATGGTACTTCCTTGCTTTGCTAACTGCAAGTTCTCCGGAATTGGTGAATGGGGGCTGCGGGCTTCTTTGAAGCCGAAGGATGTTCTTCGTTGCTTGGATGACCCGAAAAAGATGTACAAGAGCGGCCTGCGACATCCTATTGCTTTGTCCAGCCTGACAACAGATAACACCGATGGCCTACCAGCACCCCATTTGAAATTCTGAATAATAGGGGAAGAGCCGTTATGAGAGAGTCCGTGACAGATCTTCTCCGCTTCAAGGGACGTTCAACACAATGGAAAGGGAAGTAAAAGCAATTAGTGGGAAAATACTTAAGTAGGTGTTCCTTGCCATTCAAGACCATATTACTGCTATGACCCTGCACAATCCGCCTGTCAATGCAATCGGCAGAGTTATGCAGGAAGAAATCCTACGAATTTACAATTATACCAACCATGAGAGCGATTTTTGGGTATGTGTTCTTCATTTGGTATTAAAAACCTTCAGCGTGGGAGCAGATATAAAATTATTTTATCAGAGTATTCTGGATAAGAAGGTAGCCGATACGCAGGAAACTTATTACGATGGAGCACAGGCCTTGTATGACCTGCGCTTTGATCTGGGCGGTGCACGGACACTATCTGTGGGGAGGCCTGTGCTATCCTGCTGGAGCGGGTATCTCCGTTGCGGTGGAAGGGGCCTTCTTTGGGACTCCGGAAGCAAAGCTCGGTGTAGTAGGCAGCGGCGGCGATCTGGCCCACATCCTGCTGCCACAGGTTCAACGAGGATATGAGTTATTGCGGAATATTTCTTACTGTGGAGGAGCTCCATGACAAATTCGGTGACATTACTATGGTCGTGGGTTCCTTAGATGAACTTATGCCTGCCGCCATAGCTAAAGCAGAAGAACTTTGCTGGTGGGAGCATTTAGTGCTTAGATATCTCAAAGCCTGCATGAATGAACAAGAGAATTTTCAAATGCATCGGAAAAATGAGAGAGAAGTCACATATACCAGGCATATGGCCCACCATACAGATTTCCGGGAGGGGGTAGAGGCGTTTTTAGGGGAGCGGGAACCCTAATATCAGGGAAGATAAAGATTAATAAGGTTTGGAGTATGACATTTGCTAAAACCCTAATGCCAGCAGTTTAAACTGGACCCGTTCACCAATATGCTGTTTCTGTTCTGCGACAGACGGCGGAATCGGATCAAGGGGTTCTACAAACGAGGCACGGCAGTTGATGCCGCAGCAGTACCGCTGGCTGATGGAGGGGCTGAAGGTAGAGCAGCCAAAGGCCCACCGCCGGGGGATGACCTGCATATAATTTAGTCAGAAAAACAGCTGGAATCACTGGAAATTCAATTTTGAGTTCAAGTATAGTATGATTAACCCGTGAAAAATGAAAGAAATTATGGGACAAGCGCCCCCAGAGATGGTAACTATTTCACGGGCGGAATATGAGTCTCCGAAAGCGGAAAGAGACGAACTGAACCAGAAACTGGACTGGCTTCTGAAACGGGCTCGCCTGAACAGGAAGAAACTCTATGGGGTGTCCTCAGAGCGGCTGGAAGAAGAGCTGATGGGTTAATAGAGACGCGGGTAGCCGCCCATACCAGGCGCTCCTCCTGGCTGGAGGAGCGTCTGCCGGACAATGTGCCTGTGGAGGTAGTGGAACACCGCATCCCGGGAAACGAACTGAACTGTCCCGTCCGTGGCACAGCCATGATGGAGATTGGAAGGGACGTCCGACGCACATTGGTGATGATCCCGGCCCAGGTAAGGATCCGGGAAGACATTTATTTCACCTACGCCTGCCCCAAATGCAAGTAGGAAGGGACAGAGACACCGATCCACAAGGCGGAAAGGTTCCCCGCCCTGATTCCCGGCAGCTATACCTCCCCGGAGGCGGTCGCCCACATCATGGTGCAGAAATTTGTGATGTATGCACCGTTGTACCGGCAGGAGCAGGAGTGGAACCGGGCAGGCGTGCAGTTGTGCCGGCAGACCATGAGCAACTGAGTGCTGCGGGTGGCGGAGGACTGGCTCTGAAACTGGTATATGAGGAACTGCACAGGCGGCTCATCCACCGGCAGGTGCTCCACGCGGATGAAACCACGCTGCAGGTGCTGAAGCTGGAGGGCCGAACAGCCCGGAGCAAATGCTATATGTGGCTGTACCACATCAGCGGGGGACGCGAAGTACCCCATTGTGCTGTACCTACCCAGAAGGCGGAGAACGCGGCTGCCTTTCTGGAGGGTTTCTCCGGGTGACTCGGATGGCTGCGCTGATTACCACCGGTTGCCTGAAAACATCCGGGCAGTTGGCTGCTGGGCGTATCTGCATGGTGAATGTCCTGCCGAAGGACCAACGCGCAGGTTGTGCGGCACCGGAGGAGCCGGAGTACTGCAACCCCCTCTTTGGAATTGAACAGGAATTGGCGGGACAGTCGCCGGAAGAACGATATGAACAGCCCCTGGCCCCGTCCAAGCCGGTGATGGACGCTTTATTGGTATGGGCTGAGATGAAGAGCGCTGCTGCGCCGAAGTCCGCGCTGGGTAGGGCACTGTATTATCTGCGGGAACAGTGGCCATACCTGATCCGATTTCTGGAAGATGGGCGGCTGGAGATCTCCAATAACGGTGTGGAACGCAGTGTAAAACCCTTTGTAATGGGACGGAAAAACTGGCTGTTTGCAAATACGGAAGGTGGGGCCCAGAGCAGCGCAATGATTTACAGCTTGATTGAAACCGCAAAGGAAAACGGCCTTGCTCCCTACCGCTATTTCATTCATGTGCTGACGGAAGCCCCCGGGCTGGCAGCCAAGGCGGTTGTTGGGCAGAGAATCTTCTGCCGGAATATGTAAAGGAGGGATGCTGTGGTATATTGAAAAATAAATTACGAATTTGTATGGAACAGGCCTGTAATGTATGTGGGCTGTTCTTGCTTTTTGTGAGATCCGAAGCACACTCCGTGGAATATTTTCCCACCTTCTGTATAATTTAGTACGATGGGCCGAAAAATGTCTAAATTCACAATTTTTGCTGTGAGGATGAAGAATACCCGCTTCAAAGTGATGGAACTGTACGGCCTGGGCAGCCGCCAGCTATCTTATGGCTTTTGGGCATCCGTGCTCAAGAATGATACTTGTACTTACGCAACCTACATACCAGACATCTCCTGTGACAGGGGCTTTGTTGACGAACTTGCTCGCCGATGCAACGAGGGGCAGCTCAGTCCTATGCACCTGCTTGATGCGGTGTTGGATGCACTGTCCTGACGTTTACGGTGTTTACACTGGAAAGGTCCAGCGGCGCTTTCTCTTCTGTGTGGTATAGTAGTTTAGGAGGTGGAGCGCCCATAGCGGATGTGGTCGATAGAGTGGATTTTTTTGCCTTCTGCAAAATGGTCGCCAACATATTGCGGAAGTCTACGGTGCGGACCTTCTTTCACTTGGTAGGCTCCAATTCCATCTTGTGCCGCGCTGAATTGTACCGTATACTTCTCCGTACGGTCAGGAACGCTTCTCCAGATTGATGTCCTGCCACGTCAGCTCATAAGCCTTACCGAGCTGTAGGCTGGTAAAGTAGACAATTTGAATATGGTGTAAGGGCGCACATTGAAACAGACTATCAGGAGCTAATTAAAGAACCAATCATAGATTTACTTATTAAATTCGTGGTATGCGCTAATGACAGGAATCACCCTAAAGAGTGGAATCTCATAGAAGAGTCGATAGTAGAATTTTGGAGAATCGGTGGAAGCCAAGCGCATGATGCATATGATGAAATGTAGTGAAAACTGGTTGCTTTAGTAGATGATATAAAGAACAATATCCAGCAAGGACTTGATCGGGTACAGTGGCATAATACTGTGAAAACAATAATTGAATTTTGGGGGGTGAAAATATAGAAGCAAAATTTCCGGCCTATAAGCAAGGCAATTATTTAAAGGACCTAATTAACAAATTTGAAAACCTCTTTTTTACGGAATATGCAGAGACACATAGAGAATGGAATTTAGCTATCGAGAATTTCTGCGGCGAGAATTCTGTCCCGATTATGACGATTTATAAAAGTAAAGGACTGGAATACTCTGCTGTGTATTTCATTGGATTAGAGGAATCGGCATTTTGGAATTTTAAAAACCAACTAGAAGCGGATCGCTGGACATTCTTTGCTGCATTATCTCGCGCAAAAGAAGCGGTTATATTTACCTTCTGCAAACAAAGAACCGGCATGAAGTATCCTGTGCAGCGGCATAACATAATCAATGAGTTTTTTGATCTATTGCAAAGGCCGGGGGTCGCAGAGGTAAATCACATATCCAGATAAGCTGGATTTTGAATGGTTAATTTGATCCCAAAGACCTAATTTCGTTTTATGCGCTGAAATTCTGGAACTGTTGTGAAATAAAGCTTTGTACGTGTATTTTTTAGTCAACACATGACAAGCCACCGAAAGTATGTTGCTTTCGGCGGTTTGTAACGGAAAAGTTCCTTGTGTTCTTTGTGACAGGATGCTAACTTTTCTCCGCCTTTATTCCATCTGCGGAAACCTTCGCGGTTCCGTCACGCACTGGTACAGCACTGCTCTGCAGTTCCAGCAGATGATATACTTCATTCGGTTGTTCAGGCATCCGTTTCGGCGGAAGGCTACGATGGCCTCGTTCTGCTGCCGGTCGATCCCCAGGTCATACGATCATCCGCAGTAGGCACAATGGGAGACGGGGATCTGCGGCTGTTTTTTCTCTCGGTATTTTATCAAATCTCCTCTCTTACGGCATCTGACTGGCCGCGCTTCTTCAAGATCGGTTTCAACCGCCAGGTGGAGGAGGGGATCATGGGGAATTGGTCCATGCGACGGCGGATGATGGAGCCGCTATGGATGACCGCGAACCAGGAGCCTACTGTTTCGCCAACGAACCGGAGGATATCGGCTTGGTGTGCTGCGGGCAGACAAGAGAAACCAAGGCGGCACAGTCCAGCACTGCGCCGCCTTGGTGGTTGTTGTAAGGGATGAAATTTACAGGCTGCTGGGGAAATTAATCCTCCGGCAACTTCCAGTTGAAGTTTTTCAGATACGGAGCAGTTACTCTCTGGCGGAAGTCATCCATGTCCCGCTGTCGCCAATCATAGACGCCGACGCCGGTCTTGTAGCCCAGATCGCCCCGGTCCAGCCGCTCCTGGATGAAGGGCTGCACTGCGGTGTCATTGCACAGGTCCGGATAGAGGTATGTCTCGATGCTGGAGATCAGGTCCAGGCCCGCGTAGTCGAAGTGATCGAACAGGCCGATGGAGGTGTACCGGGGGCCCCAGCTGGAGCGGATGCACTTGTCGATGTCCTCCGGTCCGCAGATCCCCTGCTCTACCATGTAGACGGCCTCCCGGTACAAGGCGTGCTGGAGGCGGTTGGCGATGAAGCCAGGGGCCGGCTTGTTCATCCAGCACACCTCCCGACCGCAGTGTTCCAGCAGGGCTGAGACAGCCTCCAGCGCCTCTGGGTCGGTAAAGTCGTTCTTCACCAGTTCCACGCAGGGGACGATGTGGGGCGGATTGTAGGGATGGGCTACCATGACCTTCTCCCGTGTGGCCACGCCCTTGGCCAGGTCTGCCGGAGAGATGGCGGAGGTGGTAGAGGCGATGGCCTTCAGATGGGGGCAGTTGGCCTCGATCTGGTGATAGACCTCGTACTTCACCGCCAGCTTCTCCGTGACGCACTCAAAAACGATCTCTACGTCTGCCAGGTCCTGGTAGGACTCCGTGAAGGACAGCCGCCGCTCACAGGCGGCCGCCTGCCGCTCGGTCACCAGGCCCTGGCCTACCAGGTCCCGGTAATAGGTGCGGTATTTCTCCAGGCCCACCTCCGCGTTTTTGGCTAGCACGATGGTGGGGATCCCGTTGCCGGTGAACAGCACCGCCATGCTGATGCCGATCATGCCTTTGCCGATGATGGCGACAGAGCGTTCAGTCATCCCGTCACCTCTCACAGTTCGGCCTTACGCATGAGGTAGTCATAGCACTTGCGGACGTTGTTGGTCTGGACGTACTCCATGCACTCCGGCTGGCCGATGTCCATGAGGCAGCGGTCCGCGAAGCTGATACGCTCCACGCACTCCTCTTTACTCCAGCCCTTTTCGATGCCCTCGCCCACGGCAGCCAGCCAGGCGTACAGGAACTGCTTGTTCTCCACAATGCACTCCTTGCCCTTGACGGGGCCGTGGCCGGGGATGATGTAGTCCACATCCAGACTCTGCAGCCAGTCCAGGCTGTGGAACAGGGCGTCGAAGTCCACGCTGTGGAGCCAGATCTGGCAGGCGTTGAAGATGTTGTCGCCCACAAAGACGCACCGCTCCTGGGGGACATAGATGCTGGACTGCTCCGGGGAGTGGCCGGGGGTGTGGAAGATCTGGAAGGTGTGGTCCCCCAGCTTCAGTGTCATGCGGTCGGAGAAGGTGATGTCGGGCTTGCCGATCTCCTCCTCCCCCTCGGGCAGCAGCTTGGCAACCTGGGTGGGATCCTGGCGCTTCAGCAGATCCAGGTTATACTCATAGGTGGTCTGGTTAAAGGCGGGGGGGATCTTGTAGTAGCCATCCACCATCTTCTCGTGGGAGATGATGGTGGCGCCTTCCCTTTTCAGATAGGGGTTACCAAAGACGTGGTCGATGTGGGACTCGGTGTTGATCACATACTTGACACCGCCGCATTTCTCCTTGGCAAAATCGATCATCTGCTCCAACTGGGTGATCCACTGTGCGGTGTCGATGAACACAGCGCCTTGGCTAGTGAGCACCATGGACGGGTCGCAGCCCCGGATGCCGGGGAAGGAATACACATGGGGGGTGATCTGCTCCATCTCAATGTCAGGAGAGCTGATGGACTTCACATAATCGGCAAAATGGCTCTTCCCGACTCCAACAATTTTCAGCATAGAGTAATGTCCTCCTTCAATATACGTAATAGATATGCGGCCACAGTGGGACTCAGCGCAGCACCCGCAGGATGGCCCGGGAGGTCTCTTCCACAGAGGGTTGATTCTCCACAGGCTTCAGGAGTCCCCGCTGGGCATAGAAGTCCTTCAGCGGCT
>OLGF01000450.1_pt1 | contig 48379 bp, 40 predicted proteins | sample 1604971 | NCBI WGS metagenome assembly OLGF01 (sample SAMEA3888902, study PRJEB22519) | human gut metagenome | biome: human gut; feature: human-associated habitat; material: faeces | place: Denmark | collected 2011 | reverse complement strand
AATACTTTGTGTATGAATTAGTTGGCTAATTTTATACTATTTACTGAATGTCCCTAAGTAGGAGTTCAAAAACCAAAGGCCTATCGTTTCCGCTGCAATAACAATCATCAAGGCCAATGCAATGTGGATAAGGCATGACATACTGAATACCCGGTTGTAGGCTTTCAAGTCTCCGCGACCCAGTTCGAAGGTCAGAAAACGTTGCGTAGCTACAGCCATTGAACCGTTCAGAAACGTGAGCATACCTACCACGCCACCTACTACATTGTAAATGCCATAGTCCTCTACGCCAAGAATCTCAAGAATTTTCCGGGATGTATAAAGGGCTATCAGTTGGGAAAACAATGTCCTGAGATAGAGGAGGACGGTATTACGTGCAATCCGTCGGCTATTTTCGGACACCATCAAGCAAAATCTTTATTAAAGTATTCATCCGTTGTAGTAAAATTGGCAACCAAACAGCCTTATCGAAAGGTAACAATGGCCAAAGTATGTTGAAAATGCGATTATTAAAGCTACGATACATGGGATGCCGTAACTGAGTGTTTCCATCCACAGCTTCAGTAACTTGACGCTCATGCAACACAAGCTTGTTAGCTAACGACCTAATGAGCTCTTGCCCCTTTTCCGTGCATGGCAAAAGCACGGAGATTCCGCCATGCGTTCCGGCTGGCTGTTCTTCTAACCCGTTCAATCCCCAAAAGTCACCGATAGTGACATCACCCACACGGTTTGAAGTCGCAAACGGACATTGATAACAACTTTTTCTATAGGTAAAGCCATCCATAAAACTGCGCATATAGGAATCTTTCCAATAATGCATACACTTATAAGAAAAGTCTTTTCCAGTGATTTTCATCATAAAGGTTGTTCCATAGCGGAAAGCTATATGTTCAACTTCCCGTCCTTTGCTTATTGGGGTAATATGTGCCGATAACATTTTTTGCGATGGAACGCCATGGCAAATGAGGTCAACAAGGAATAGGTGTGGGGGCACTGTCCGTATATAATTTTTCAGTCCGGCTACTTGGCAAGGCGTTCCGATAAACAATACTGGCTTTTCGGCTTTCAAATCTATCTTGACCTGGCTGAATATTCCTCGCACATCACTTTGCACATATTTAGAACCTTGCAGTTGAGGTAATTCTGATAACGATGCAACCCGAATATGACGAATATGCATCCCCTCGGAAGTACAACCATAAACAATACCACCCTGTTTTATTATGTATGAAGAAAATACATAAGCTGCTCCACCAGACGAACTGCTCAAATGCTGTTCTCTGTCTTTATTCCACGCCGCGTAAGCTGTAAGAGGAACATTCAACTTCTTATTGCCATCTTCAAACGGACAGACCCTTTCACATACACCACAATCAATGCAAACAACTTCATTGACCTTTGGGTAAAGAAAGCCTTTTCTGTCAGGAACCATCTCTATGCAATGCTTAGGACATGCTTCCACACAAGCATTACAACCGCTGCAAGTCACTTTCCTTTTATTGATAACTGACATTTATTTTGACTATAAAAGAAAATATGAATGTTTTCCAAACAGGCGTTGCCACAAGGAAACACCATGCGAATGCTTTTCGATTGTTCTACTTATGTACTGTTCGTAACTCCACCCGTTATGTACCATTTCATAGATTGCGCCCCAATCGGCCAGACCTCCCATATTACAATCGTCAATATAGAGATCTGCCCTGACTTTCCGACAGGGCGAAGATGGATTTGTTGGCAGGGATTCATCCGGGTGATTGGCATTGATGGCATAGAATTCCAATCCGCGCTTCCGGCAAAATTCCACCGCATTGTCCAGTAATACACCCTCACGCACCGACCAAAGTATCAGCAAATGCCGTTCCGCCTGCAATTTCTTTAGAGTAGCAATGGCAAAAGGTATTTCTTTCCCTATTTGGGGATAACGATGCTCTACGATGGTTCCGTCAAAATCTACAGCAATGATCATAAAGCGGTTGTGTATGAATTCGTCATTTCACTATTTGGATAAATTCCGGTTGCACCTCTACAGCGGCGATAAGCAGGTTAGGCAGTTCTACAAACAGTCGCTTCACCCGCGAGCCTTGCATTTTTTGCAGGTTTCCTTCATAACCGTTCAACGGGCCGCCTACGATGCGCACTTTCTTGCCTATCATGTCCGGCTTCACCTCTTGGGGTGTATAAAAGTAATGATTGTCCGTAACTTCCACGGCTTTCTTGAAGCGTTCCATGTCCGTTTCCCTTACGGTCATGGGGGTCCGTTTCCCGTCACGCAGGAAACGGTATTGGAAGGTAGGCACTTTCTCAACAATCGGGTCGATGTTCAAGCGCGAATCGTGTACGAAAATTAAATCGTGGATAAAAGGCACTTCAATGCGTTCCCGTTTCCCGCCTCGTACAACCAGTTTCTGCACTTTCGGTGTGAAGTTCTCTATTTTCAGCCCGTCCAGCATCTTATAGGCAGGCGACTTGGAATGGTAATGGGTCAAGTCGCGCATCACATACCACAGTATGTCGCTGTCCGTCATAGTGCGTGTTTTCTATAAAGACAATATCTTCTAATCCTTCAAGATTTTGTATCTTATTGAAAACCTTGAAGTTACCATGCTGTTATCTAAGAGTTCAGGCTTTCCACCCAGTTTCTCTTCATACATTCCCCGGTATCTGTTTCCTTATTTTATACCAAACTTTTTCAAAGCCTGATACAAGTACATCTCTTTGCAAGAGATATACGCAGGTGCAAAGGTATAAAAAATATCAATTAAAGCAAAGAATGAACAAAAAAAGATTTATCTGCCGCCAATTTGATGTTTGGCAAAGTTTGTCTTTGTTTGACGTTTGTTGAGCGAAGGAATTCTGCCAATGTTATTTTGAGGTTGATATAGTAGGTGGAAAACGAGTGGTTTTTCGGATTATACTCAATCAGTTTCTGGTTGGTGTCTATCCACAGATGGCTGTATACGTCAAACTCCAGCTGGTTGACAATGTTTCCGTTCAGTTCGCATAGCCGGGTATGGTCTGTCAGTTTGTTTGTCTGTATATTCAAGGCATAGACTCCTCCTTCCTGCGTGCCCATCCAGATGAGGCTGTCTTCCTGCACACTCAGGCAGGTGATAGAGAGGGGAGAAAGAATCTTTCGGCATTCCCCCTTGGGAGACAGCTGATAAAGCCCTTTATTCAGTGTTCCAATCCATAGATTTCCCCGCTTGTCTTCCTTGATGGCACTTACCAGTCCTAATGTATCGCAGACCGTGTGCCATTGGTTGTTGTGTAGAGAAAAAGCAAACATTCCGTTGTTGGTACCTGCCCAAAGCGTGCCGTTACGGTCCTCGTAAGTCTGGGTAAAATGTCTTTGGGCCTTTTCCGGAAGGCTCAGGGTACGGAAGTGCTTCATTTGCATACCTTCCCGTCCGAGTTCATAGATAAGGTTGCGCCCTTCAGGTATCACCCATACATTTCCTTCCCTCCGGGCCTCGCTCATTTGCTTGATGGAGCCGAGCGAAAGCGTTTTCAGCGCGGAGAAGTCGTGGTAGAGACTGACTGTATGGTTGGACAGGTCGTACAGCCCGAGTCCCGTCCGTTCCTGTGATATCCACATCTTGCCTTCTCCTGCATCGCAGAGGGCCATGATGGCCGGTTGAAAGCGTACCCGCTGTGGCAGAGCTGGCAGGGAAAATTCTTCCGGAGCGTTTTCCGTGAAATGGATAATGAAACTTTTTCCGTCAAAAGAGGCTACCCAGAGATTACCGTCTTTGTCCTGGTAAATTTCATTCAGCATGCTTCCATATTCAGCCGGAAGACGAAAATCGGTCTGACGCAAGCAACGGCGGGATTCATCGTAGCGCATGGCTATCAGAGAACTTCGGGTAGTCATCCAGAATTCCTTCGCGGTTATCCTGCTCCAGGTATAAGATGTCTCCTTCTGCTTCTCCCATAGGATTTACGGGAAGCGGCGAATAGGTATAGATGGAATCTTTGGGTGCGGAAGGGTCGAAGAGCAACAGACCGTTCACTGTGCCATACCACATCAGTCCTTCGCTGTCCTGAAAAATGCGGTGTATGGCACTGACCGGAAGCTGGGGCAGGGAAGGCACGGGAGTAATCCGGATATTCGAAGCGGCTTGTATGGTAATTTCTATCAGGCTGAAAATGAGTAAAAAACAATATCTTTTCATGGGCTTTTTCAGGACGCTAAAAAACGCAAGTGCGTTTGCTCTAAAACGCAAGTACGTTTTGATTGAAACGCAAGTGCGTTTTACCTAAAACGCAAGTGCGTTTTAATTCAAACGTAAGTGCGTTTTTTCAGGTATTTTGAACGAAAATCTCTTATAATTTATAATCGTTTGTTTATTAATGCTTTATCCGTTGTTTCGATATTCAAGCGGGCTCATTCCTACATAGCGTTTGAAGTATTTTCCGAAGAACGATACATTGGCAAAATTCAGTGAGTCGGAAATGTTCTGAATGGAAAGCTGGGACGATTTCAACTGTGACTTGGCATCCATGATGACCATAGACGAAATAATGTCTACACAGGTCTTTCCCGTAATCTGTTTCACGGTAGTGCAAAGATGTGCATGCGTAATCTGTAGCTTTTCAGCATACCAGGCTACGTTTCGTGTCTGATTGTAATGTTGCATGACCAGCTGGGCAAAGTTACGGCAAATCAGTTCACTCTTTGACAACGGATGCACTTCGTCAGTCTTGTTCCGGTAAAGCATGGATATACCTTTATGTATGTCGGCATACAGATTGGTCGCGATTTCCGGTCTGATTTTTTCCGGAAGGAATTCATACATCTTGATAAGCAGCTGCATGTACTCCTCCATCATCTTGGCACCTTCTGACTTTAAGCCAATGACAGGGCGTCCTAATGTGATGTACATCGTATCCAGAAAGGAATGCGACTGAAGGTTGTGTTCCATAAACTGAGAAGAAAATCCTCCGAAGTAGATGTTCAGGTCTCCTTTAATGTCATTTATCTGGAAGATACTTCCTGGAGTAAGTACGATAAAGTCGTTGGCTTTTACCGTTATTTTGTTGAGATTGACCGAGGCATCTACTTCTCCTGAGGTGCAGAGTACGAAAATTTCACATTTCAGGCGCACCGGATAGTTTCTGTACAGCCCCAACAGCTCTTTGCTGATGCCGGTACCTACCAGCCATTCTTCGGGCAGGTCTATTTTAGGTAATTCTTTTTCCATCTTGTCCTGTTTTTGACAAAGATAACCTAAAACGCAATAAAAGCGAATGTACGTCCGATGAATTCTTATACCTCCATCTGCTGTATAACATACTATCTTAAAAATTGACTATTTATTCATGTGTAAATAGGTGGGTTTGCTTTAATTATCAGGGGTATTAGGGCATTTCCTTGAGCAGGTACTAAAAAATCAGCCAAAAATAAAATAAATAGACCTTGTGAGGGTTTGGGAATTGGTGTTACTTTGCGCACGAAAAGAAAAATTTTATTATCAGATGAAAATGAAAAACTATTTGAAGGTATTTTTCTCATTGGCGCTACTTTTCTCTTTAGGAGGTTGCAGCAGTGAGAAAGAACAAGAGAGTGTTTCTGGACAAGGCAGCATTATGGTTGATTTGTCGACTAGTCTGTCTTATAAGAGCCGTTCGATAGACGAAAGTGCTTATCAGAACGTTCAGAATTATAAGGTGTCTCTGTATAAAGGTGACGAAGCTGTTTATACGGATAAACTTTATGGGGAACTGGATGTGGAACAGAAGGTAGACTTTGGTGTACCTTACACATTGACAGCTTACTATGGAGAAGACGTGCCTGCGGGTTATGACAAACTTTATGTGAAGGGAAGTGAGACTTTTTCTGTAGCACAAGGTGACAAAAAAACAGTTGATATCACTTGTAAACCGGCTAATGCAAAGATGAAGCTTGTTTACAAAGGAAATGATGACAGCGATCAGTTTGAAGATTATTTTAAAGACTGTACTGTTTCTATCAAAACTGACTACATGAGCGATGCATGGACGATGAACAAATCAAATGAAGGTCAGGAACTTTATCTGAAGACTGGAGACGAAGGAGTGAAAGCTATTTTGTCTTTTGCTTTGACTGATAAAAATGGTTCTCCTGTAACAGTGAATGGATTTGAAAGCAGCAAAGAAATCGACTTGAAGCCGTGTTATTCTTATACATTGACTATCAAACCGACTCAAACGGAAATTGCCGGAGGTAAGTTTGGTCTGACGGTAACGGTAGATGACGGTGTAACAGAAGAAGATGTGACAGTGGAAATCCCTGGCGAATATATTCCAACTTCAAAATAAAAGACGAAAATATGAAAAGATATAAAGGTTTAATTTGGCTTTTAGGCCTTATGATAGGATTTTCATCTTGTGAGATGCGCGATGAAATCTTAGGAAAGAATGAATTAGGCGAGAACGCCGGTACACTGGAACTTAATTTAACTTCAGTATACAACGGAGTAGAAATGAGTCGTGCCGGCGAGGTAGTAGATAATGGTACTACTACGGGTAATTTCAATGAGGAAGATATCAATGTAGACGGTTATACACTGGTCGTTACGAATACAGATACGCAGGAAGAAGTGGCAAAAGGTCTTGTCAGTGAATTGAAAAATGCAGATGGCAAGGTGTTGATTCCATTGAATGAAGGCAACTACTCTGTAAAAGCTTATAATTATGACGGTGCAAACGTGAGCGTTTCAGAACGTCCATATTTTAAAGGTGAACAGACTTTTTCTGTAAAGAAAGGTATTTCTACCAATGTAGGACTGAACTGCAAATTGTCTTGCATTGAAATGGAACTGGGCGTGACTGCTTCTTTCTTGGAGTCTTTCAACGATGACTATTCAATCACTGTAGACAATGGAGATAATGCCAATCAGGTTTTCAATAAAGATAATCTTGGTAAGAAATATTATTTCCAGACTCCGAGCCAGAAAAATAGTCTGAATGTGTCAGTAAAAGCTACTTCTACGGAAGGTAATTTTATTGAATTGGTAGCTACAGTACAGAAACCGGCTGATGCAGAAGGTGGTATTGCTAACTTGGCAGATGGAGATTCTTTTGTAATCAATCTGACTGACGAAGGTTCTACTGATTCTTATCTTTATATTGGCTTGACTGTAGACCTGACATTTACAGAAGTTGGAGAAACAATTGAAATTCCGGTAGAAAATATTACTTACGACGGACCGAGTGTACCGGGTGGTGAAACTGATCCGGAACCGGGAGAGGGAGAAAATACTTTGACGGTGACAGGTATTCCTGCAACGTATAATTTGACTACTACGGGGACAGTTCCAGCCATTAAAGTAGATATGGCTTCAGAAAATGGTATCAAGTCATTGATTGTGGCGATTAGTAGTGATAATGAAACATTCCCAGGATTATTAAGTGGTCTGGATTTGTTGGAACCTTTTGATTTATGTAATTTGGAAGATAGACCAAAAGCAAAGTCTACTTTGGTTGGATTAAATTTGATTTCAGAAGAGGTATATGCTCAGTTGCATGCTGGAACTTTAACGTCTTATACTTTTGAAGTGACAGCTTTGGTTGGATTACTTCCACAAACAGGCCTTTTGGGTTCTCATGAATTTAAGTTGACTATTTCTGATGGAAATGAGACTAAAGAAGGAACACTGACTGTAAATGTAACAGAATGATAGTTCTGCTAGAAATGTATAATGAAAAATTGGAATAAATGAAAACAAATATATTAGTTACCAGTTTGTTTCTTCTGGCAGGATTAGTATCTTCCTGTCAGTCAGAAATAGAGGAAGCCAAAGGTTATGGTTATCTCCAGTTGTCTTCTGTTGATGTCAATAAAACTGTAACTTCTCGTGCAGATGTTACGAGTTCAGAAGCAATTGCTGTAGATGTGTTGGATGAATCAGAAACTGTGGTAAAACATGCGGACGATTGGAAAGATTTAAATGATGTGTTATTGCCGGTTGCCACATATACCATTAAGGCTTATTCTGCAGATAAAGATAAAGAGGCACAGGGCTTTGAGGCACTTCCTTATTATGAGGGACAGACTGAAGTGGCAATTGAAGCCAATAAAGCAAAAGCGGTAGAGGTGACTTGTAAACTGGCTCAGTCTATGGTGTCTATCAATTGTTCTGAGAGTTTTAAAAATACCTTTAGTGATTATGCTTGCTCAATTGAGGGGGCAGATGCGTTGAGCATTTCTTTTGCTAAGGATGAGACCCGTGCAGCATACGTGAAATCAGGTCAGGCCTTGACGTTGAAGGTGGATTTTGGTAATGGAAAGGTTTTCTCTCAACAAATTACTGAAAATGCAGAAGCTGCTTATTATTATAAGGTGAATTTGGATATTACGGAAGGTAATGCAACCTTTGACATTACGGTAGACCAAACCATTCATCAGTATGAAGTGGTTGTAAAGGTGCCGACAAAGCAGGAATCTACTGATTTGAAGACAGAAGATATCAAGAACGACGTATCTAAGGTTTGGGGACAGTTTGCTTGTCTGTCAGGAACTTGCTCTTTGCAGGATGCCGCTTCACCAGTACAGTTCGCTTACAAAAAGAAATCTGAGTCTGAGTGGAAAACTGTAGAAGCTACTAAGGGAGAGGGCAATGCATATTCAGCTAAGGTATCTCCGTTGGATTTCAATACAGAATATGAATATTATATCTTGTGTGGAGATAAGATAGGTGAAACTTGTGGATTTACAACAGAAGCCTTTGAAGAAATTCCGAACTTGAATTTTGATAATTGGACAAACAAACAACAAGGCTTTATTACGAAACTTGATTGCTGGTATCCGAATGGAGATACGGCAAATAGTTATTGGGCTACAGGAAATGAAGGTGTAGTAACATTAAAAGATGCAAATACTATTCCTATAGAAGATGGTCGTAGCGGCTATTCTGTTAAGCTTTCTACGATAAGTATTGCTTTGGTTGGTTATGCTGCAGGTAACTTGTTTATTGGGGAGTATGCTACAAGTATGAGTAATCCGGCTAGTAGTGTGAAATTTGGTAGATCTTATTCTGGTGCTCGTCCGGTGAAACTTTCTGGATGGTATAAATACGCTCCAGGTGCTACGATGAGAGAGGGTGGAAAAATCCCGGCAGACCGTACACTGACTTCAGATGAATGTGAAATCTATATAAAACTTTGGTCAGGAGAAACTCTTATTGGTGAAGGTAGTTTTGTTGATAATAAGAATGTTTCGGTATATACAAAATTTGAATGTCCAATCAATTATGTAGATAAGACCAAGCGTCCAGATAAAATAACGATTGTAGCTACTTCAAGCCGTTATGGTGGTGAATTTGAAGGCATGAGTGTCGTAGGACAGTTGGCTGCAGGAAGTACCCTTTGGGTAGATGATTTTGAATTGTCATACTATTAATATTTTACATGAAGAAATATTTAATTCTATTACTAACCTTTTTGTGCGTGGCTTCTGTCCACGCACGAAAAGGTTATGATCGTAATATAAAACCCTCTTTGTTTGTGCCGAAAGGTTCATGGATGGGAGGTGTTACGTTTTCTTATACAGAGTTGACAGGAGATAATTATAAGTTCCTGATATTGGATGATATCAATGGTGAAGGATATACGTTTAAGGTGAGTCCTTATGCCGGATATTTTTTCAAGGATAACATGGCGGCTGGTATTCGCTTAAATTATAACCGTACGTATGCAGATATTGGGAATATCAACTTAGACTTAGGTGATGATCTGACATTTGATATCAGTGATTATAAATACCTGGAGCATGAATATACTGCTTCCGGTTTTTTGCGTACTTATATGGGACTGGGAAACAGCAAGGTTTTCGGTTTCTTTAATGAATTGCGTCTGACATACGGATATGGACAAGGAAAGACTTTGTCTGGTTCTGACCAGAAAGCTACGGGTACTTATCAGACCTCTCACCGTCTGCAGATAGGTGCAGCTCCTGGATTGACAGCGTTTGTAACAAACAACATGGCTGTGGAAGTTTCCATCAATGTGGTCGGGTTGGATTTCAAATGGGTAGAACAGACCACTAATCAGGTAGAACATGGGTCATACCGACAGAGTTCTGCAGATTTTAAAATTAATATATTCTCAATTAACATCGGTATTTGTACATATTTTTAAATAGACAGATTATGCTTATAAAAGCTTTGAAATATAGCTTAGTATCACTCTTGTTACTGAACATGTCTTCATGTATAGAAAATGACATTCCTTATCCTTATATTGAGGGAGTGATTCAAGAAATTCAGGTGGAAGGAATGCAGGGGGAAGCCGTGTTCAATAATCAGGCTCGTACTATTGAACTTACTATAGGTGAGGATGCTTTTATAGATAGTTTGCCAATTACAAAATTGGTGGCTAATACGGAAGCTTTAATTTATCCGGATTCAACCGCATGTATCAAGTATTCGGGTTTCCCCGAGTTTAGTTTTTCTTCATTGAGTGAACTGCCTGCCAATGCCAATACAGCTATTGACTTTACAAAACCTGTAAATTTCTTGCTGAAGACTTATCAGGAATATTGGTGGAAAATCACGGTGAAGCAGGAAATTGAACGAACAATTGAAGTGGAAAATCAGTCTGGAACGGCTCCTTCATTGGATTTATACAATCACATAGCTATTATTTATGTGACGGAAGATGCAGATTACAAAAATATCAAAATCAAAACCTTGAATTTGGAAGGTTCAAAAACTGTATTGGTACCTTCTGCGGAGACGGTGACAGATTTTACCCGACCGCGGGTGTTCAAGGCATATCGTAATGGCAGGTATATATGTGACTGGACCGTTGATGTGCAGAAATCTTCAGTAGCAGCTTCCGTGGAAAAGGTAAATGCATGGGCCACAAAGGCTTATGTGAGTGGAAGTTTTCGGGCAGGAAGTAAGTTGTCATTGGAATATCGTGTGAAAGGTGCGGATGTTTGGACCACAGTGGACGAATCTGCCGTTACTGAGACTGGAACCACATCCTATTCTGCAGAGTTGAAAGGTTTGACTTCGGGTACAGATTATGAAGTTCGTGCACTTGCTGCTGGGACAGAAGGTGAAGCATATTCGTTTCAGACGGAAACAATTGTGCCTCTTCCTAATATGAATTTTGATACATGGACTCAGAGTGGAAAAACATGGTATCCGAATCCGGTAGCCAATAATTATGATGACCCACAAGCTTATTGGGCAACAGGAAATGAAGGGGTTACAATTGTTGGTAATAGGGATTCGAATGTAATTCCTGTGGATGGAACTGATGCGTATAAAGGAAGAGCTGTAAAAATGCAGACAATTGAACCTATGACGTTGGTAGGCGCTGCTGCTGGTAATATTTTTATTGGTACATATAAGACGAATGTTGGTAACCCTTCTTCTAGTCCTGTTTTTGGGCGAGAGTATTCTGGTGCGCGTCCAACAAAACTGAAGGGATATTATAAATATAAGTCTACACCGATTACGGCAGGGACGAAACCTGGAAACTTAGTAAATGACCAATGTCATATATATTTGCGTCTTTGGGATAGCTTGGAGAATGAGATCGCTTATGGTGAATTTGTGGGAAGTGAAACTGTTACCCAATATACTCCTTTTGAAATTGATATAGAATATAAAAATATGGAGATTAAGCCTGCTAAGATTACAATTGTGGCTACGTCCAGTAAATATGGTGGTGATTTTGAAGGTTTGAAAGTTGTTGGACAGGTCGGAAGCGGAAGCACATTGTGGGTAGATGAATTTGAATTAAGTTATGATTAAATTGATAAATAAAAAGATGAGATACATCAGCAGCTTGTGCTTATTGATATGTTGTATATGGTTGAGTGGATGTCAGACTGATGAGAATCTGCGTTCTGCGAATGAAACGGGATTATTAATAACATTGACCGACGAGTCGGACCATGCTTATGCGCGTACGATGCCATCAGCATTGGAAAAGCCTGTGGCAGATATGTTCCACTTGCGTGTGGCATATTCTGGAACAGACAATGTGGCTTATGATGATAAATGTACAGAGTCCATTTTGCTGAAGGAAGGTACGTATGATTTGACAGCTACTTATGGAGAGAATCCGGTGATAGCTTTGGATGCTCCTTATTATATCGGAAAACTGGAGAGTCAGGAAGTTGTGACGGGACAGATGACTTCTGCCAATATTTCATGTATGGTAGGGAATGCTTTGCTTTCAGTAATTTATAACGAAAGTGCCTTGAAAAAAGTATATGATACTTATTTTGTAACTGTATCAGTCGGCCAGGAGTCTGTAGATTTGGATGCGACTTCCGGGAAAAGTGCCTATTTTCAGGCAGGTTCTTCTGTAAGTTTGGTGTTTCATGGTCAGTTGGCTGGTACGGGCCAAGAAGTGTCTTATGATATTCCGGCACAAGAAAAATTTGCCAATATTCCTGCCAAAACGCATGTGAAGGTTACTCTTGGTGTGGATGAATCTTCGGTGTCATCAGGAGTGGGTATTTCGGTAGAGAAATTGGAAACAGAAACGGTCTCCGTAGTAGAAACTTTGCCCTCTGAATTTATGCCGAAGCCCAAGTTGGAAGCTGAAGGTTTTGTGAATAATGAGCTTTCATTTGCAGAAACAGAGAAAAAAACAGCGGTTATTCGTTTGAAGCTGGCTTCTCCTTTGCAGGACTTGAAGTTGAAATTCCATTCGACGGACGAGAAATTTGCAGGACTGGAGGCAGAGAAAGAGTATGTGTTGTCGAATGCGGAAGATAAGGCTGCGATAGAAACTGCATTGGGTATTGTATTGCCGGATATTGGAACTACAGAAGGAAGTCTTGACTTTACATCTTTGATTCCTCAGCTAATGACAGACAATGGTAATACGGTTTCTTCGACGATTGAAGTCGATGTGGAAGCGAATAATCGTTGGGCCAGTGAAGATGAGACTGTAAATCGAGTGTATACATTGAAATGTAATAAGCCGGAATTTAGTATTTCTGTTGATGAAAGAAATTGTTGGTCAAGAGAATTTACCATAGACGAAGTGAATGTAACAACAGGAAATCCAGAGACAATTAAAGCTAATCTGGTTTATCAGTATTATGACGGATCAAATTGGATTGATTGTACTACTCGTGAAGCTGTTAAAGGACGCATTCAGCAGTTTACACAGCGTGCAGAAGAGATTTCGAACAAAGTGTATAAAGTGCGTGCTTTGTATCGTGGGGAGATTGCTTCTGCGGAGGCTGAAGCTACGCTGGAAACACCGGTGCAATTGCCAAATTCAGGAATGGAAGAATGGCATTACTCTGATATTTATCATTCACTTATAGAATATAACCCTTGGAATGTGGAGGGAAATTCTTTTTGGAATACTAATAATGCTTATACAACACGTTATAAAAGTAATGCGTGGGGAGATATGGGATCTCAGCCATATAATTGTTTTCCAGCTGTGTCATATGTACCAGGACGGAATGGTAGAGCTGCGGAATTAAGAAATACTGCAGCAGGTCGTGGAAATACTAGATTTTGGGGGCATACAGAATTGGATTTGAACAAAGTTGCAGGTGAATTATTTATCGGAGATATTGAAGTTGTTCAAGGTGGAACATCTGCAAGCCCTGAAGGGGACCATTATGTTATTACAAAAGGAAAAAATTTTAGTGCTCGCCCTACAGGATTGCGTTTTTGGTATAAATATTTACCGTGTAATCAAGATACATGGAAAGCAACTTTAGAAATATTAGATGAGAATAAGGAAGTTATTGCCTTTAAGACAATCCAGGCATCTGAAATAAAGAATGAGTTTGAAGGAGCTAATATTTCTTTGGATTATAAATCTAGTGAGGCTTATGCTAAATGTAAATATATATATGTGGTTTTTAGTTCTACTATAAATATAGGAAGTGCATTGCAGTATAATACAGTTGATTATAAACTATGGAAAAATGATGTACAGGAAACATTTAAGAAGACTTATGTAGGTAGTGTATTAACTATTGACGACATATCTTTGGTTTACGACAAATAAAGAAGAACAATGAAAAAGAATATATTATATATTTTATTGGGAATTTTCTTGTTGGCAAGCTGTCAGCAGGAAAATGATATTCCTTCAGGAACAGGTTATTTGTCTGTAGAAGGGATTGAATTGCAGTCGCAAGTGGTGGCGGAAGTAGCTTCGCGTGCGGTGGATGAAAGTTTGACCGTGGACTTGTATGAGGGAGGGCAATTAGTGCGTACTTTAACTCCGGAAGAGATGCAAAATAAGATTGAACTGGAACCTGCTACCGATTATATGCTGAAAGTACATAGTGCGAATTATGGAAGTGAATCTGCTTGGAATAATGAAACCAAAGGGGAACCTGTTTATTACAAAGAAGTACGTTTTGAAGTGACAGAAGGCGCAACAACAGCTCTGAAGGTTCAAGTGCCTATGATTACCTTTGCAGTTTGTCTGAATTTGACTGATGTGATGGGCGATTGGCTGAAAAATTATACATTTTCTGTGACTTCCGGTAATCGAATTGTTACGTTGCAAGGGGGAGAAACGGCTTATTTCTCTTATTCTGAAGGAGCTTCTTTCAGTTATCAGTTGTCTGTAACTAATTCGGATGACGAAACTAATGTACGACCAGGTAGCTGGGGAATTGATAAAGGTAAAGTAGAAATGAATACTTTATATACTGTTACTTATAATTGGGCTACACAAGCTTTGGTTGTAACTGAATAAAATAAAATAGTAATGAACAAAAAAATCTTCTTATCATAAAGGATAAGGAGATTTTTTTATGTCTTAGGTATTGTAGAACAAAAATCCGGGTGAAACTTGAAAGTTCAAGTCCCACCCGGATTTATAAATTTAGAATAAAGTTTTATACGATTCCTTGAGCCATCATAGCGTTAGCTACTTTCATGAATCCGGCTACGTTAGCACCCTTCACGTAGTTGATATAACCATCGGGTTCTGTACCGTATTTCACACAAGCTTCGTGGATGTTCTTCATGATGCTCTTCAGCTTTTCGTCTACTTCTTCCTGGCTCCAGCTCAGCTTGATAGAGTTCTGGGTCATTTCCAGACCTGATACTGATACACCACCTGCATTGGCTGCCTTACCCGGAGCGTAAAGAATCTTCGCATCCTGGAATACGCGGATAGCTTCTGGAGTAGAAGGCATGTTGGCTCCTTCTGATACAGCAAATACGCCGTTTGCTACCAGTGCTTTAGCATCGTCGCCGTTGATTTCATTCTGTGTAGCAGAAGGAAGAGCGATGTCTGCTTTTTCATTCCATGGACGAGCACCAGCTACATATTTGCAACCGTATTTTTCTGCATATTCACGGATACGTCCGCGGTAGAGGTTCTTCAGTTCCATGATGTAATCCAGTTTTTCGCGGTCGATACCATCCGGATCATAGATGTAACCGTCAGAGTCGGACATGGTAACAACTTTTGCACCCAACTGAATCAGTTTTTCTACAGTATACTGTGCTACGTTTCCTGAACCGGATACCAGACAAGTCTTACCCTTGATGTCAATGTTACGGGTTTTCAGCATTTCCAGCAAGAAATAGATGTTACCGTAACCTGTAGCTTCCGGACGGATAAGTGAACCACCAAATTCACGGCCTTTACCAGTCAACACACCGCTGAATTCGCGAGTCAGTTTTTTGTACATACCGAACATGTAACCTACTTCACGACCTCCTACACCTATATCACCGGCAGGAACGTCAGTTTCAGGACCGATGTGGCGCCACAATTCCAGCATGAATGACTGGCAGAAACGCATTACTTCTGCATTTGATTTACCACGTGGAGAAAAGTCTGATCCACCTTTACCACCACCCATCGGAAGGGTAGTCAGTGAGTTCTTGAAGGTCTGTTCAAATGCCAGGAACTTCAAAATTCCCAGGTTTACAGAGCTGTGGAAACGGATACCGCCTTTGTACGGGCCGATAGCGTTGTTGTGTTGTACACGGTAACCCATGTTGGTCTGGATGTTACCTTTGTCGTCCATCCAAGTGACACGGAACTGATATACGCGATCTGGAATACACAGACGTTCAATCAAGTTTACTTTGTCGAATTCAGGGTGTTTGTTGTATTCCTCTTCGATAGTTCCTAACACTTCTTCTACTGCCTGATGATACTCAGGTTCATTGGGGAATCTTCTTTTCAGATCTTCCAGAACTTTAGCTGCATTCATAATTAAAAAAGATTATCTGTCTTATTTATTGGTTTTGAAAAATCACAGTAATATGTTTCTTCTTGTTTGATGTGCCAAAAATATAGATAAAAATTTATTTATGCAACAATAAATCAAGAAAAGTGAGAAAAAAGCGTCAAAAATCCTTTTTTATCTATTTATTCGTGTTTATTTGTCTCTGTTCTTAAGTGATTTGATTACAGGGATAAACACCAAAGCTCCTGATATGAGAATCATAATGACAAGCGGACCGTCAATTTTGGGGGTAGAGGTGAGTACTAAAAAGCAAAGTGCGGCCCAGCATAAAGTAAGTACGACACATTGTGTATGATTGAGTGGTTTTCTCATGGTTTTTAGAAAAATAATACACGGAGGAACGGTGGCAAGGGTGAATGTTTTGGCTTGCGGCTGCTCCTCCGTGTAGGGTGAAATAAATCAGTAATGTTTATTGTGCTTTCTTCTTCTTGTCGACAATGGCATCAATGCAGGCGATAGCTGTGATATTGACAATATCGCGTACAGAGCTTTCAATGTCGGTGAAGTGAATAGGTTTGTTCAATCCCATCTGAATCGGGCCGATCACTTCGGTCTCACTCATGTTCTGGATGAGCTGATAGGTAGCATTGGCTGAACTCAGGTTAGGGAATACCAATGTGTTTACTTCTTTTCCTTTTAAGCGTGTGAAAGGATATTTCTCATCGCGAAGGGCATTGCTCAAGGCGAATTTCACTTGCATTTCACCGTCAATGGCCAAATCCGGATATTCCTGGTGCAGCTGGTTGATGGCTTCGTGTACCTTTGCCGGGCTTCCTACTGCGTCGGAACCGAAGTTGGAGTAAGACAGCATAGCCATTACTGGTTCCTGGTTGAAGAAACGTACAGCCTTGGCCGACAGTTTGGCAATGTCTATCAAGGTGTCTGTGTCTGGGTGACGGTTAATCAATGTATCGGCAATGAAATAAGTTCCTTTCTTGGAGTTCAGGATGTGCATGGTTCCGAAATGCTTGTATCCCGGCTGGATGCCGATAACTTCCTTGGCAACCTTGATTGTGTTGGAGTACTTGGTGTACAATCCGGTTACAAAGGCATCTGCTTCGCCGGTTTCCACCATCATCATACCAAAGTAGTTGCGTTCGAACATCTTGTCGTTTGCTTCCTGGAAGTTGGCTCCTTCGCGGGCACGTTTTTCGCAGAGGATGCGTGCATAGCGTTCGCGGCGTTCTGATTCGCGGTCGTGACGCAGGTTGACAATTTCAATGCCCTCCAGGCTCAGGTCAAGTTCCTTGGCTAATTTTTCGATGCGTTCTTCGTTACCCAAAAGAATCGGATGACAGATACCTTCTGCTTTAGCTTCTACTGCTGCTTTCAGCATGTTCGGGTGAATACCTTCGGCAAATACCACACGTTGCGGGTTGCGGCGGGCTGTTTCATATAACTGGCGGGTCAGCTTGTTTTCCTGTCCCATCAGTTCTCTCAAGTGATTCTTGTATTCATCCCAGTCGGTAATCTGTTTGCGGGCTACACCTGATTCCATGGCAGCCTTAGCTACGGCCATAGATACTTCGGTAATCAAACGTGGGTCGACCGGTTTCGGAATAAAGTATTCAGGTCCGAAAGTCAGGTTGTTCACATGGTAAGCTTCGTTGACAACGTCGGGTACAGGTTTCTTAGCCAGATCGGCAATGGCGTGTACGGCTGCCAGCTTCATCTCTTCGTTGATGGCAGTGGCACGCGTGTCAAGTGCACCGCGGAAGATATAAGGGAATCCGATAACATTGTTTATCTGGTTCGGATAGTCAGAACGTCCGGTTGACATCAATACATCCGGACGGGAAGCCATGGCGTCTTCGTATGAAATTTCCGGAGTCGGGTTGGCTAAGGCAAATACGATAGGATGAGAAGCCATGCTGCGTACCATATCCTGACTCAGCACGTTACCTCTGGAAAGACCGAGGAATACATCGGCTCCTTTGATAGCTTCTGCCAGTGTGTGGATGTCAGTACGGTCAGTAGCAAAGAATTTTTTCTGTTCGTTCAGGTCTGTACGTCCTTTGGAAATCACCCCTTTACTGTCGAGCATGACAATGTTTTCCAAGCGTGCACCAAGGGCTACATATAATTTAGTACAAGATACGGCAGATGCGCCGGCACCGTTGACCACGATTTTCACCTCTTCTATTTTCTTTCCGGCCACTTCCAGTGCGTTCAGCAGTCCGGCACTTGAGATGATGGCCGTACCGTGCTGGTCGTCATGCATTACTGGGATGTCCAGTTCCTCCTTCAGTCTCTGTTCTATTTTGAAGCATTCAGGAGCTTTGATGTCTTCCAGGTTGATACCTCCGAAGGTAGGAGCAATGGCTTTTACCGCTTCGATAAATTTGTCCGGGTCTTTTTCATTTACTTCAATATCGAATACGTCGATTCCGGCATAAATTTTAAACAGCAGTCCCTTTCCTTCCATTACGGGTTTTCCGCTCATGGCACCTATATCTCCTAAGCCTAATACAGCTGTTCCGTTAGAGATAACGGCTACCAGATTACCTTTGTCGGTATAGTCGTATGCGGTATCCGGATTCTTTTGGATTTCCAGACACGGTTCTGCTACTCCCGGTGAATAAGCCAATGATAAATCTCGTTGAGTTTGATAAGGTTTGGTGGGGACCACTTCTATTTTCCCCGGTTTGCCTTGTGAGTGATAGAGCAAGGCTGCTTCTTTCGTTATTTTTGTCATATTTCTTCGCTTTTTAGTTGTTTCAAAGAATAATCTATCGCGCAAATGTAGGAATAAAATGACAAATGGACTGTTTTTTTATGAAAAAAACTATAAAATGAACGAAGGTTGTGAGGTGTATGTTTTTTTTGTCGATATTTTTTGTCGATATTTTTTGTCGATTGGTCTGATATTCTCGGCTATATGTAATGATATTGTGTCATTATGGTTATTCTTAGTTAAAGCCCCTTTTCAGGGCTTGATTTTTTTCCTATATTTGCACGATAAAAAACTAAAGGAGGCCGTAAAGTTTTCAGTGGGAAACTTTAGAAATAGGATTAACGAGAATAAAAACCAAATTTTATATATGAGTATAAGTATGAGCACAAAAAGAAACAGAAGTTTTTCTTCTAGCCGAGTGGCATTCTATGCATTGACTCTTTCGATGCTGACTGCTTGCGGCGGTCAAAGCGGTAAAATGGGTGATGACGAATTCACAGTGCAGGAAGTGGTCTCTACTTCCAGCAACCAGGTGACAAAGTACCCGGCAACTATCAAAGGTTTGCAGGATATTGAAATTCGTCCTCAAGTATCAGGATTCATTGTGAAATTGTGCGTAGACGAAGGTGCTACTGTACATAAGGGACAGGCATTGTTCCAGATTGACCCTACTCAGTATCAGGCGGCATTCGATCAGGCCAAAGCGGGAGTTGAGTCTGCAAAAGCAAATTTGAAGACAGTGACTGAAACGGAAGCCAACAAGAAAATGCTTCACGAACAGAAAATCATCAGTGATTTCGAATACCAGACGGCTGTCAATAATCTGTTGACGGCAAAAGCGAACCTGGCGCAGGCTGAGGCTTCGTATACGGCTGCCAAGCAGAATCTGGGATTCTGTACGGTGACAAGTCCTTCTGACGGTGTGATCGGTACGTTCCCTTACCGTATCGGTGCGTTGGTAAGTGCGTCGATTTCAGAACCGTTGACTACGGTATCTCAAATCGGTGACATGTACGTGTACTTCTCGCTGACAGAGAAAGAACTGCTGGCATTGACCAAAGCAGGAGGAACACTGAAAGAGCAATTGGAAAAGATGCCGGAAGTTCAACTGGAACTTTCAGATGGCAGTATCTACGCTGAGAAAGGTAAGATTGACGCCGTGAGCGGGGTTATTGACCAGACCACAGGCTCGGTGAGCATGCGTGCCACTTTCCCGAACAAGCAGAACATCCTGCGAAGCGGAGGTATGGCAAATGTCATCTTCCCTTACACGATGGAAAACGTGTTGCTGGTTCCGCAGTCGGCTACAGTAGATATTCAGGACAAGAAGTTCGTGTATGTGCTGCAACCGGACAGTACCGTAAAATATACTGAAATCCAAATCTCAAACCTGAATGACGGAAAGAACTATATCGTGCTTGACGGCCTGAAGTCAGGTGACAAGATTGCCGTAGAAGGCGTAACCCGTTTGAACGACGGTATGAAGATTACTCCGATTACTGCGGCACAGAAGGAAGCCAAATACCAGCAGGCTCTGAAAGACCAGCGCGAAGGCAACATAGCCAGTGCATTTAATTGATAAACGTGAATCGTTATATATAATAAGGTATATATAGAATGAGACTAGATAAATTTATTAACCGTCCGGTATTATCAACCGTAATCTCCATTTTGTTGGTAATCTTGGGTTTCATCGGGCTTGCCACACTGCCTATTACCCAGTATCCGGACATCGCACCTCCTACCGTTTCGGTGAGTGCGACTTATACGGGTGCCAATGCGCAGGCCGTATTGAACTCTGTGATTTCTCCGTTGGAGGACCAGATTAACGGTGTGGAAAACATGATGTACATGCAGTCTACCGCTACCAACAACGGTTCGGCACGTATCACGGTGTACTTTAATCAAGGAACTGACCCGGATATGGCGCAGGTCAACGTACAGAACCGTGTGACTCAGGCTCAAGGTCTGTTGCCTGCTGAAGTAACACAGGTCGGTGTGACCACCATGAAGCGTCAGACCTCTATGTTGATGATTTTCTCTATCTATGATAAGGAAGACAAATACAACATCGAGTTCCTCGAAAACTACGCAAGTATCAACTTGATTCCGGAAATCAAGCGTGTAAGCGGTGTGGGTGATGCCAATGTGATGGGTACCGACTACTCTATGCGTATTTGGTTGAAACCGGATGTGATGGCGCAGTATAAATTGGTGCCGAGCGACATTACAGGAGTATTGGCAGAACAGAACGTGGAAGCTGCTCCGGGTCAGTTCGGTGAACGTGGTAACCAGTCGTTCCAATATACCATCCGTTATAAAGGACGTTTGTCGAGCGAAACAGAATTCGGCGATATTGTCATCAAGTCTTTGCCGAACGGTGAATTGCTTCGCTTGAAAGATGTAGCCGAAATGGAATTGGGCCGTTTGACTTACAACTTCAACAATACGGTAAACGGTCACAAGGCTGTATCTTGTATCATCTATCAGATGGCAGGAACCAATGCGACGGAAACTATCGCCAACCTGGAGAAGGTGCTTGCCGAATATGAAAAGAATCTTCCGGAAGGATTGGGTATCAACATCGCGCAGAGTGCCAACGACTTCTTGTTCGCTTCTATCCATGAGGTTGTCAAGACCTTGATTGAAGCTTTCATCCTGGTGTTCATCGTGGTATATATCTTCTTGCAGGATATGCGTTCTACGCTGATTCCGGCGATTGCTATTCCGGTAGCGTTGATTGCTACCTTCTTCGCCTTGAAGTTAATCGGCTTTAGTATCAACTTGCTGACCCTGTCTGCAATGGTGCTTGCGATTGCCATAGTCGTCGACGATGCCATAGTCGTCGTCGAGGGTGTCCATGCCAAGCTGGACCAGGGGTATAAGTCGACCCGTGAGGCTTCCATTGATGCCATGAGCGAACTGGGCGGTGCCATCGTTTCCATTACGTTGGTGATGATGTCCGTGTTTATCCCGGTAAGTTTCATGAGCGGTACGGCAGGTACGTTCTACCAGCAGTTCGGTTTGACCATGGCGATTGCCATCGGTTTCTCAGCTCTGAACGCCTTGACGCTTTCTCCGGCGTTGTGTGCCTTGTTCCTGAAGCCGCACAATTCAGAGGCTACACTGAAAGAACGCATGGGCACAGCCTATAAGGAATCGCGCAAGATTATGGTGGCACGCTATACCGATGCGCTTGGCAAGTGGATGAACCCGAAGATTGTCATTCTTTTCACGGTAGTTGCTATTCTGGGTATGATTTTCGGTTTCTTCAGTTTCGAAGAACATCCGGTGATTTGTGTGCTGATGATTATTATCAGTATCCTGGCTTTTGCCGGTATGACGACTGATAAGTTTAAAGCTTCATTCAACAGATCATACAATTCCTTGTTGGGCAGATATAAAAAACAAGTTGTATTCTTTATCCACAAACGTTGGCTTTCTATGGGACTGGTCGGCGGTACGATTGCGTTACTGATTGCCTTTATGAGCATTACGCCGACCGGTATGATTCCGAACGAAGATACGGGTACGATTATGGGTTCGGTAACTTTGCCTCCCGGAACTTCTCAGGAACGTGCACGTGAAGTGTTGGCACAGGTAGACAGCCTGATTGCAGCCGAACCTGCCGTTCAGTCACGTACGGTGATTTCGGGTTTCAGCTTCATCGGTAGCGGTCAGGGACCATCTTACGGTTCTATCATCATTAAGCTGAAAGACTGGGAAGAACGAACCACGCAGCAGAGTTCGGATATTGTGGTCGCTACGTTGTTCATGCGTTCACAGAAACTCTTCAAGGATGCGCAGGTATTGTTCTTCGCCCCTCCGATGATTCCGGGATATTCTATTTCAACCGACATCGAGTTGAACATGCAGGATAAGACCGGTGGTAGCCTGGATCACTTCTTCCAGGTGGTGAATGATTACATTGCCGCTTTGCAGAAGCGTCCGGAAATCAATTCGGCTTCGACCAACTTCAACCCGAGCTTCCCGCAATATCAGTTGGATATCGATGCGGCTGCTTGTAAGAAAGCGGGTATCAGTCCGAGCGACATCTTGACCACGATGCAAGGTTACTTCGGCGGTATTTACGCTTCCAACTTCAACAGCTTCGGTAAGATGTACCGTGTCATGATTCAGGCAGAACCCGATGCTACGAAGAACCTGGAATCGTTGAACGGCATCAAGGTGCGTGGCAGCGACGGCGAAATGGCGCCGATTACACAGTTTGTATCACTGAAGAAGATTTACGGCCCGGATGTCATCAGCCGTTTCAACCTTTACACAGCTATTCAGGTGATGGTTTCTCCGGCTGCCGGTTATTCTTCCGGTCAGGCTTTGCAGGCGATTGCCGAAGTGGCTAACGATAACCTGCCTGCCGGTTTCGGTTACGAGTTGGGAGGTATGGCACGTGAAGAGGCTCAGACAACCAATACAACCGGAATCATCTTCGTGCTCTGCTTGGTATTCGTTTATCTGTTGCTGAGTGCGCAATACGAAAGCTACCTGTTGCCGTTGGCTGTATTGCTCTCTATTCCTTGCGGTCTGTTGGGTAGCTTCCTGTTCGTCAACGGATTCTCGGCATTGGGCAGCATCCCGGCATTGAAGATGGTATTGGGAACCATGTCGAACGACATCTATATGCAGATTGCGTTGATTATGTTGATGGGTCTGTTGGCTAAGAATGCCATCTTGATTGTAGAGTTTGCGCTCGACCGTCGTAAGCAGGGTATGAGTATATCTTGGGCAGCTGTGCTGGGTGCTTCTGCCCGTCTGCGACCGATTTTGATGACCTCTCTGGCAATGATTATCGGTTTGCTTCCGTTGATGTTTGCCTTTGGTGTAGGTGCTCACGGTAACCGTACATTGGGTGCTTCCGCTATCGGTGGTATGTTGATTGGTATGATTTTCCAGATTTTCATCGTTCCGATTCTGTTCGTGGTGTTCCAGTGGTTGCAAGAAAAAGTGAAACCGATAGAATGGGGTAGCCTGGACGAAAGTGAAGTGGAATCAGAAATTGAACAGTATACTCCTACTAAATGATAAGATGATAATGAAGAAACAAATAATAGGAATTGTGTGTGTAGCTGCTATGATGAGCAGCTGCCACATCTATAAATCGTATGACCGTCCGGAAACGATAGATGCTTCAGGCATCTATCGTGACCCGGCTTCGCCTACGGATACGTTGGCTGTTTCCGATACGGCGAACATGGGAAACTTGCCTTGGCGGGAGGTGTTCCGCGATGCCAAGTTGCAGGCACTGATTGAAGAAGGACTGGCTAACAATGTAGATATGCAGGCTGCCGCTCTCCGTGTACAGGAAGCGAAAGTAATGCTGACTGCCGCCAAATTGTCTTATTTGCCTTCCATTAATCTGGCTCCACAAGGTACTACGACCAGTATGGGAGGTGGAAACTATGTAAAGGCATACCAGCTTCCGGTTGCAGCCAGTTGGGAAATTGACTTGTTTGGAAAGATTCTGAACACCAAACGTGGTCAGAAAGTAGCCTACGAACAGAGTCAGTATGCAGAACAGGCTGTACGTTCACAGATTATTTGTGGTATAGCTAACGTGTACTATTCTTTGCTGATGCTCGACCGTCAGGTAGAAATTACGACCGAAACGGCTGCTATCTATAAAGAAAACGTACGAGTAATGGAAGCCATGAAAATTGCAGGTATGACAACTGAAGCCGCTGTAGCACAGATGCGTGCTGCCAGCCATCAGGTAGAGGCTTCATTGATGGATTTGAAACGTCAGGTGCGTGAAACAGAAAATTCACTTGCTGTACTGCTGGCTAAGTCTCCTCAGACCATTGAACGCAGTACATTGGACGAACAGATTATGCCGGAGGAACTGGCAGCGGGTGTACCGATGCAGTTATTGGAAAACCGTCCGGACGTGAAGATGGCTGAAATGACGCTTGCGGCTGCTTATTATACAACTAATTCCGCACGTGCAGCTTTCTATCCGGGCTTGAACATTACAGGTATGGCAGGATGGACAAACGGATCAGGTATTCAAGTTTCTAATCCGGGCGAATTTATGCTGCAGGCTTTGGCTTCATTGGCTCAGCCTATTTTCAATAACGGTAAGCTGATTGCCAACCTGAAGGTTTCAAAGGCAGAAGAAAAGATTGCTCAGATGAATTATCAGCAGACTATTCTGGAAGCAGGAAAGGAAGTGAGCGATGCTCTGTATCTGTTCGATACACAGAATAAGAAACTGGTGGAAGACCGTGGACAGGTAGAGCAGTTGGATAAGGCAGTGACTTATACCAAGGCCTTGTTCCAGAGCGGAGATGCCACTTATCTGGAAATCCTGACCGCACAGCAGAATCTGCTGAGTGCACAGTTGTCAGAGGTAGCTGATAATTTCCAGCGTATGCAAGCTGTCATCAACTTGTACAGTGCGTTGGGAGGAGGAAGAAATTGATTAACCTTAAAATGAGAAAACTATGATAAGTCCTTTAGCTTATGTAGATCCGTCAGCCAAATTGGGTAAGAACGTGACGGTTCATCCATTTGCCTATATCGACAAGAATGTAGAGATAGGCGATGACAACGTGATTATGCCCTATGCCAGTCTGATGAGCGGCACACGTATGGGAAATGGAAATACAGTTTATCAGGGAGCTGTTGTGGCAGCAGTTCCCCAGGATTTTGCCTTTACAGGTGAAGAAACACTGGCTATTATCGGCAATAATAATGTGATTCGTGAAAATGCCGTGATTATTCGCGGTACACATGCTTCACATGCTACGAAAGTAGGTGATGGCAACTTCATCATGAGTGGAGCCCGTCTTTCTCATGACGTGGAAGTGGGTAACCGTTGCATTATCGGTAACGGTTCACAGGTTTCGGGCAACTGTATTATCTATGACAATGCTATCCTTACTTCCAATGTGTTGATGCAGGGAAATACACGTCTGGGAAGCTACTCAGTAGTGCAAGGCGGATGCCGTTTCATCAAGGACATTCCTCCATATATTGTAGCAGCCCATGAACCGATTGCATTCTATAGCATCAATACAAAGGTGCTGGAGCATACCGGTTTTTCTGAAACCATTATCAAACACATTGCACAGGCATATCGTATCCTTTATAAGGCAAATACTTCATTGCATGATGCATTGGGACGTATTCGTGAACAGATTCCTAACGGACCGGAAATTGAAAACATTATCCAGTTTGTGGAAACTTCAAAATTAGGAATTATTCATTGATGTAGATAATGGCAGGGCGAAGAAAGGAAAACGACCGTGAAGAGTTAAAGTTGCGTGTGGTGGAAACAGCCTCCAAATCTTTTATGACTTTGGGGATTAAGGCTGTCCACATGGACGATATAGCAAGTTCGCTTTCTATATCCAAGCGTACGCTTTATGAACTGTTTGGAGATAAAGAAGAACTTCTGCTGGAAGTTTTCCGTTTTTATCGTCATTGTATGAATGAGTATATGCAAGAGATTGCTTCCAGCGCGAATAATGTGCTGGAAGTAATCCTTACATTTTATGAGCGTAAGTTCAATGAGTTGTGTTCGGTAAACCCTCTGTTCTTTCGTGACTTGCGCAAATATTCCAAGGTGTTAGACTATATACATGATGACCGTCGCAGGGGAGATGCTGATGCACTGGCCTATTTTCAAAAGGGGGTAGAGCAAGGTATTTTTCGCAGCGACATCAATTTCCAGATTATTAACCAGGCCATGGCCATGCAGATGGACTTGTTGATTTATTCAGACATTACCGACCATTATCCGCTGGCCGAAATCTATAGTGAAATCACTATTCTGCACATGCGGGGAATTACCACGGAAAAAGGTTACCGCATGGTCGATGATTTCTTGAAGAATATTCGAGAGAAACATACCAGATAATCTTTGTACTTAAACTCTTCTGCCTTTGACCGCATCGAAGATAGGATGCGGTTCGGCAATACTTGCGCTCAAAAGCAAGCTTTTGGCTTGGTATTGCTCTCACCTTTCACTATCTTTGCACCCAGTTTTAGAGGAAAGTTCATGAAGAATAAATTGTTATACACTTTTCTGTTCACCCTTCTGGTGGTGGCAGGTCTGTTTGCCATGCATTTTTTGCCGTCTGTTTCTTTTCGTGGCGAACCTTTGAGAAGGGTTGATTTGCTTTCAGACATTCGTATAAAGAAGGAAATAGCAGAACCTATGGATTCTGATACCTTGGTGTTGCCGCTTCCCGTAAAGCCCGATTTTGTGGATACCTGCAAGAGCGGAATGGTCTGCATTGAAGAATATGCCGATTCTGCGGGGCGTGGAATGGAGTATTTCTATGAAGCTTTGGGAAAAGTTTCTTCTTTGGACCGCCCGGTACGTATTGCCTATTTCGGAGATTCATTTATTGAGGCCGACATCCTGACCGGTGACTTACGTGAAATGTTGCAGAAGCGTTTTGGCGGATGTGGGGTGGGATATGTGCCCATCACAACGAAAATAGCTGGTTTCCGTCCTACGGTACACCATTCGTTTGGTGGATGGGGCAGTCACTCCATTACAGATTCCACGTATTTCGACCGTTCCCGTCAGGACATTTCCAATCATTATTTTATTCCTTCTTCGGGAGCTTATGTTAGCCTGAAAGGTGAGAAACGCTTCTTGTCGCATATTGATACCTGCGAAGTGTCTACCTGTTATTTCCTGACTTCCGATTCTTTGCGGTTGGCTGCATCTGTCAATGGAGGAGAGGCACAGCCATTTTCTGTGGGTGGAAAAGAAGAGTTGCAGTCTGTGTCTGTGAACGGACGTATCGGCTCTGTGCGCTGGAAAGTGGAACAGCTGGATTCTACAGCTTTGTTCTATGCCGTGACGATGGATCCGCGTCAAGGTGTGGTAGTCGATAATTTTAGTACGCGCGGAAGCAGCGGACAGCAGTTGGGTAATATTCCGATGTCGATACTTCGTCAGTATAACCGTCTGCGTACATACGATTTGATTGTGTTGCAGTACGGGCTGAATGTGGCTTCGGATGAGGTGATGAACTATACCTATTACAAGGACGCGATGAAACCTATAGTAGAGCGTTTGAAAACTGCCTTTCCAGAGGCTTCTGTCCTGATTGTCGGGGTGGGAGATAGAGAAAACAAGGATGAAAACGGCGAATTGCGTACCATGCCGGGTGTGAAGCGTCTGATTCGTTACCAGCAGGCACTTGCGGCCGAAACGGGTGTGGCATTCTGGAATATGTTCGAAGCCATGGGAGGCGAAGGGAGTATGGTAGAGATGGTGAACCACAAGCCTCAGATGGCCAATTATGATTATACTCACATCAATTTCAGGGGAGGAAAGCACATTGCCGGACTTTTGTTTGAAACGTTGATGTACGGCAAGGAACAGTACGAAAAACGAAAAGCTTATGAAATGGAGTGAGATACGTTTTTGGGGGATACTCTTCGGGTTCCTTTTGGGAGCATTGCCGCTTTTAGCACAGGATGCTTTGCCGGAGAAATCGCGTCCTGACCGTCATTCCGGACATGTGTCCGACAGCGAGGCCATGCAGCAGCTGATGCGTTTTGTGGAAGTCAGCAATCCGATGCCTGCCGGATTTAAGGGAACAACTGAAAATACGATTATAGACCCAACGCATGAACTGGAGCCTTTCTGGCAGAAGCTTTCCGTGCTCGACCGTCCGTTGCGTATCGTGCACATAGGCGACTCCCATGTGCGGGGGCATGTGTATCCTTATATTGTACGACGTCAGCTGGAAGACGATTTCGGACGGGAGGCCGTGCTCGATATGCAGGTGAGTTACCGTACTTCGGGACTGGCGCAGGAAACGGGAGCCGCAGGGATTGTATACCACATAGTAGGAGTAAACGGAGCGGCTTGTGCTTCTTTTGCTACCCCTGAGAACATTCGTCAGATTATCGAACTGAATCCGGACCTGGTTATTCTTTCGTTCGGCACCAATGAAGCGCATGGCCGCCGTTATTCTTCGGCGGAGCACTTGGCACAGATGGATAACCTGTTGGAAGAACTGAAGAAAGGATGTCCGCAGGCGGTGTATCTGCTGACCACTCCTCCCGGAGCGTATGTCCGTAATGGCCGACGGGGCGCAAGAGTAATCAATCCTCGCACGAAATTAGTGGTAAAGACAGAACTGGATTATGCGGCTTCGCGGAAACTCGCTATATGGGATATGTATCATGTGGTAGGAGGTGAACGTTATGCTTGTCTGAACTGGAGTAACGGAAACTATTTCCAGCGCGACAAGATTCATTTTACACAGGACGGATATATTTTACAGGGATTATTATTACACGAAGCGATTATCAAATCATACAACAATTATGTGGAAACTCAACTGGACGGAACTTGGAATTGACTGGGACAGACTTAAGGATGTGCTGACGTACGATGCGTCGCAACCGATGATTTTCAGCAGTGGCTTTTTCTTGCTGCTTTTTCTCGGATTCAGCCTGATTTACCTGATTTTGCAGAAAAAGACTACGGCACGTCTGCTGTTTGTTACCTTGTTTTCTTATTATTTCTATTATAAGAGCAGCGGGTTTTATTTCTTTCTACTGGGTATTGTCACGGTGTCCGACTTTCTGTTAGCTCGCAGGATGGAGCAGACCGTACAGCCTTGGAAACGGAAGCTGCTGGTGGTATGCAGTTTGTGCATCAACCTCGGATTGCTTTGTTATTTCAAGTACACCAATTTCTTTTATGAGATGCTGGCTCCGTTGTGGCATGGGCAGTTTGAACCGCTGGACATATTCCTTCCGGTGGGAATTTCCTTCTTTACCTTCCAGTCGCTGAGTTATACCATCGACGTGTACCGTCGTGACCTGAAACCACTGACTAACTTGCTGGATTATGCGTTTTATGTGTCCTTCTTTCCGCAGTTGGTGGCAGGACCCATCGTGCGTGCACGCGACTTTACCCCGCAAATCCGTCAGCCCTTGTTTGTGTCGTCTGAAATGTTCGGCCAGGGCGTTTTCTTCATTGTGAGCGGTTTGTTCAAGAAAGCGGTGATTTCAGACTATATCAGCGTGAACTTTGTAGAACGTATATTCGATAATCCGGGATTGTATTCCGGACTGGAAAACCTGTTTGGTGTCTACGGATATGCCTTACAGATATACTGTGACTTTTCGGGCTACAGTGACATGGCCATCGGTATCGCCTTGTTGCTGGGATTCCGTTTCCCGCTTAACTTCGACTCCCCTTATAAGTCGGACAGTGTGACCGACTTCTGGCATCGCTGGCACATTTCCCTGTCGTCCTGGTTGCGCGACTATCTTTATATCTCCCTGGGCGGTAACCGAAAGGGAAAAATCCGTACCTACATCAACCTGATACTGACCATGCTTTTAGGTGGTTTGTGGCACGGTGCTTCGTGGAACTTTGTGGTGTGGGGCGGATTGCACGGAGTGGCACTGGCCTTGCATAAGTTTTTCCGCAACCTGTTGGGTCGGCCAAAACAATATTGCAGCCGGGGAATACGTAAATTCTTTGCTGTGGTGCTGACCTTCCATTTTGTATGCTTCTGCTGGATATTCTTCCGAAACTCCACGTTTGAGGCTTCGGTGACCATGATTCGCCAGATATTTACAGCCTTTCATCCGGAATTGCTGGAGCAGCTCTTGACGGGCTACTGGAAGGTGTTTGCACTGATGGGAGTGGGCTTCTTGCTTCATTTCTGCCCCGACAGCTGGCAGAATGTGTGCAGCCGGGGCATGGTACGCATGCCGCTCATAGCCCAGGCACTGATAATGATTGCACTGATTTATCTGGTTATTCAGGTGAAAAGCAGCGATATTCAGCCGTTTATCTACTTCCAGTTCTGATGCGTGAGGTTGTATAGGCGTGTAAGGGTACAACTATTTTAGTTTTCACTCCCTATTTTTTCAGGAAAAAATTAGGAGAAAAGACTGAATAATTGTATTTTTGTCACGCTTTCGAAATATCCTTTCTCAAAAAGGACGTTGGAAAGTGTGCTTATTGATATTTGCGCCCGTAGTTCAATGGATAGAATAAAGGATTCCGGTTCCTTCGATTGGGGTTCGACTCCCCACGGGCGTACATTTTTGGCGATTAATCTATTGAATATCAATGGTTTAATCGCTTCTTTTTTTCTTAGGTACCCCCATAGGTTCCCCCAATACTCTGATTTTCATAAAAGTATTTTCACCATCCATTCCATTTTTATCATAATTAACTATATTCACAATCGAAAAAATACACTATATTCTATTGTCAAAAACACAATTTCGTATCCCTATACAAATGTAATATTTCCAGATAAATAAAAAAATCAGCATCCAACATTCATTAACAGTTATGTCCAAATAACTAAGATTTAAAATTGTTGTCTCCCTCTCAAATCCCCCGAAACCCTTATATGTGAGAAGAGAAGAACAAAGAATGAGAAGATAATAAGCAGAAAGGAAATACATAATATAGAAAGCGGTGACTAATAGAAGTGAACCATTAAGCTTCTATTAAATCACAGAAAAATAATCTCTATTTCGGGACAGATATACTATAGTTATATCAGATTCTCAAATAGAGATTATTTTCATTATTATCCTCAATACTTTACAGGCAGGAAATCTGGTTATCACTGGATTTCCTGTTTTTTTTGTTTCCCTTCAAAGCCTTATTAGTGAGAATAATAAACCAATTAACTAACAAACTAATTAAGGAGGATTTTATATGAAAATGAAAAATGTTTTTGAAGTAGTAAAGATTCTGGTCTTGGTGGTAAATGTGATAGAAAGTGTCGAATATGTAGAACGATTTATAAGGAGACACCGAAAGCCCAAGACTATTGGAGGATTTAAAACGGAAGAAGTAAAATGAAAGGCCCATGAGTAAAAAGGAGAAAGTAACGGATGGGTTGATTATCATTTTTGAGGTAGCTCTATGCTGCCTCAAGAATTTTAAGAAGTTCAAGGCCTTGCTGAAGAAGAAAATCAGCAAGGTTAGTAATTAACAGAACAAAGAAAGGAGAATAATGGAAACAAATTTATTGACAGCTATAAAAGAGGATGCGGTGGATGCAGTAATTATCAATGAAGATGCACCCAGAAAGACATCCTTTATTGAAGCGAATACTGAAGAGGTTACATTAGAACACCTCAAGAAAGATTGTATCATACCTGTATTTTCAAGGGATAATGAGGTATGTATATCACATCAGAGCTTCATTGGCTCAGTCCATGAAGCTGTAAGGGATTTCTATAAAGGGGAAAAGATAGAAGATCCCATTATCAGAGTTTCCCACATTGTGAAGGGGCGAATTCCTTCAGCGATCAACAAGCCCGTAAAGGATTTGCTTGAGAGTGATCGGACAATGTACTATGAAAGGATGATTTTCGAGATTCAGGTTCCTACCATACATCAGGATATTAACGGAAATCATCTGACTCTATCCGTTGTTGGCTGTAAAAGCTATGCGAGGGATAATCTAGCAGGGAGATTTACTGCCCAGAAATTTTCAATGGCAGTAGGTTTTCAGAATATGGTCTGTACCAATCAGTGCATCTCAACTGATGGTTACAGAGAGGATATCAGAGCAATGAATGAAGGTGACTTGTATAAGTCAGCTCTGGATTTGTTCGGAAACTATAATATTGCTAGGGATATACATTTAATGCAGTCTCTCGGAGAAGTGAATCTGAATGAACATCAGTTTTGTCAGATATTGGGAAGAATGAGAATGTACAGCTGTTTAAGTCAGAAAGCACAGAAAAGGCTTCCTCTTGTGAGCATTACGGACAGTCAGATAAATAATGTTGCAAAACAATATTTGAACGACAACAATTTTGCAGGAGGAGAAGACGGAATATCAATGTGGAGATTCTATAATCTACTTACCGGAGCAGTAAAGAACAGTTATGCAGACACGTTTCTTAACAGGACTGTAAATGCGATGGAACTGAGTGCAGGACTCTCAGAAACACTTCAGGGAAAAGATGAGAGATATGCCTGGTTTCTGGGTTAACATCCCGGAAGGTTCCTGGTAAATATCCGAGGAGGGTATCACAATGGTGGTATCCTCCTTTTTTATTTAATAACAATTTAAAAATCAGAATGATATGCTATACTATAATTTCAATAACTACGAAGAATTCAAGGAATTATTCGGATTAGTAAAACATGGGAATGGAGTAAAAAGCAGAAAGAACAAGATTCTGTTGAGCTTCATAAAGAACGGGAAACTTTTGCATGATGCGGTAGTTTCCGGAGATTATTCACTGGTTCATATATCAGATATGGCGACAATGAAGAAACTGGTGACTGATGAGATTATAAAAAGCAGCAATGACAACATGAAGCTTTCATATGTTGTAGACCTGATGGGAAAAAGGTACTATAGTTCAACCTATTCAACTGACGGAAATAAAGGCTTGTGTGAGGATGGAGACACAAGAGCAGTCAGATATATCAATATGGAAAACGGAGAAAGAGTGTTCAAGATGAAGGCTGGAAAGTTCTATAGAGCTATCGTACTTCAGACTGAATTCGGTAAGTTGCTACCGGAACAGGTGATGAATTATCTGTGTGAGGAATTTGCATCGGAATGGCAGGTTTATACTATGGGACAATTACCCAAGAACAGACTGTATGTGAATAATGAGTTTCACAAGATCTACTCTTCTGAATGTTGCGAAGGGAATTTTGGATCATGTATGGTCGATAAAGATCAATCCAGCTTTTATGAGAATGCTGTAAAGGCAAGTGCAGCTTATCTTGAAAATGAGGATGGAATGATTATAGCCAGATGCATCATCTTCAATGAGGTAAAGGATCAGGATGGTAAAATTTGGAGACTTGCGGAAAGACAGTATTCAAGTGAAAGTAATGAGATACTGAAAAGAGCGTTGATAGAAGCTTTAATTTCAGGAGGTTATATTGACGGATACAAGAAGGTTGGAGCTGGCTGTGGTGATGCCAGAGCTTTCGTTGACATCAACGAACATTCCTTATCAGACAGACAATTTTCCATAGAGTGTAATCTGGACTGGGAAGATACGCTCAGTTATCAGGATTCTTTCAAATGGTATAACATGAACAGTCTGAAGGCCGATAATTTTGGATCTGGTAATCTGAATCTTGGAATTACGGATTATTGCCTGAATGATGATCAAAGAGAATATGATGACTATCACGGATACTATTGTAATGAAACAGTGCTTGTATATGTGGAAGGAAGGGAATATTACTGTGATACGGATGACCTTGATGATTTCATCTGGGTAGACAGCATTGATGAGTATCACCATAAGGATGACGTACAGAGATGTCCTGAATGTGGTAAATATTTTGTCGCTTCCGATGGCCGATATTCAGAAGTTACAGAAGAAACCTATTGTTCTTATGACTGTCTGGATGATGCAGAATCCACTTATAAACGGGAAAACTGGTATTACTCTTACTATGATGAAGAATACTATGAGAATGAAGATGAAATTACTTATTACTATGAGTGGAATAGCGGACTTGGTGAATATGAAAGAAAAACCATATCAGAGAGGTCTGCCGATGAACTCTGGGAAAAAGGAGAACTTCATCGTTTTGGAAACGATCTGTTTGACCTGATTGATAATGAATTCAATCTTCCATTCGGTTATCAACTAATAAAAATTGCAGTATGAATTTATTGAAGACACTATATGAAATCCATAGTCCTAGCGGAAACGAAAAGGCTATGAAGAAGTTTATAAAGGGATATGTGAAGAAACATATCCCTGGAGTGACAATAAAGAACGATCATGTGGGAAACTTATATATGATAAAGGGAAATTCAGAAACTTATCCCTGTATTGTAGCCCATCTTGATCAGGTGCAGAGAGAACATTCAAAAGATTTCAAGGTAATAGAAACAGAGGATATCATATTCGGATACAGTCCCAGGAACAGACGAAGAGAAGGGCTTGGAGCTGATGATAAGAATGGTATCTGGATAGCCTTGAAGTGTTTGGAAAAATATGAATGTATGAAAGTTGCTTTTTTCGTATCAGAAGAAATCGGGTGTGTAGGGAGCAGAAATGCAGAACTGGGTTTCTTCGAAGATACGAGATTTGTCATTGAGCCTGACAGAAGAGGATATGAAGATCTGATAACAAACATATCATATACCTCACTGTGCAGCGATGAATTTTTAAAGGACATCGGTTTTAATGCCTTCGGATATCAGGAAGAGTTTGGTATGATGACTGATGTACTTGAACTGAAAGAGAATGGTCTGGGAGTAAGTTGTATAAATCTGAGCTGTGGATATTATGAACCACATACTGATGAAGAATTTACAGTAAAGAAAGACCTTCTAAATTGTCTGGGACTGGTAGAACACATTATAGAGAATTGTCTGTCAGTCTATCCTCATGAAACTCTTGAGTCAGGATATTACCATCGATATTTTGAGATAGATGCTGAAACTGAAATCTGGGATATACTAAGTTGGGATCCGGAAATGTCAGTTGAAGATCTTTATGAAATGTATCAGACGAATTATCCCCGGTTGAAGAAAGAGGATTTTGAGAGAATATATAATGAGTATCACGAATTTAATGACGAAGAAGAATTATGGAAAGATATGAACTTGAACAAAGCCGTGAATACAAAGCGGCTATGGCTTTAGAAGATGCACTGAACAATACGTGCTTTGACTATAAAATGTTTGCAGAGTCGGTGAAGTATTATCATCCGACTTTACAACAGAACCTGTTCAGACTGATAAGAGAAATCATAAATGTACAGTCTGACGAGAACAGATACTACGATGCAAGAAACAAAGCTTCACATGAGGTAGCAAAGAAACTGAAGGCCGTGGTAGAAAATGAGTGTTTACCTTATATATGATAAATGTCTATGGAAAATAATGATTATAACCTGGAATTGGCTAGATATATCTGGTCAATACTAAAAACTCAGATTACAATATTTATGTCTTGGGGTGTTAATCCTGAGAGTATGAAAGTGATTGAAGGAGGTCTGGAGTTTCATTGCCAGGGATTCAAACATACAGGTACAGTAAGAATAATCCTGGACGAGGGAGCAGACCTTTTTGAGATACATCTTATCCCCGATTCTGAGGGAGAAGAGAAAATAATAGAAGACGTTTTTCTTGATAATCTCGTTTCTGTGATAGATGAGAATGTGGAGAAAACGGAAGACTATGAAAAACGGATTTCTGAAGAATATCATATTATAGAGCTTTAGAAAATCTGTGAGAAAACGAATCCTGGGAAAAGTAGGAAAATCTGAAAATCCGAAATTCTCAGGATTTCGTGTTTTATGTGACGGGCTTAATGGGTATTGAACGTTCGTTTAGTATCCGTGAAGAGTGTTAATAAAATGTTAAACGAATATGGAGAAGCAGAAATATATCGCGTATCTCAGGCAGTCTACGAAGAAACAACAAAATTCAGGACTTGGAGTAGAGGCGCAGAGAGAAATAATACACAAATATCTGAAGGACACAATTCCAATTTCTGAATATATCGAAACAGAGAGCGGAAGAAAATCTGACAGACCAAAACTTACTGAAGCTTTGGGAGAATGCAGAAAAAATGGAGCTACGTTGATAGTTGCCAAACTTGACAGACTTTCCAGAAATGTAGCATTCACCAGCAAACTCTTGGAAAGTGATGTGGAAATCATATTCTGTGATTTTCCGGAGGCTAATAAACTAGTCCTTCATATCATAAGCAGTATAGCTGAATATGAGGCCGGACTTATATCACAGAGAACAAAACAGTCATTGGAGGCCAAGAAGGCAAGAGGATGTAGGCTTGGAAAACCGGAAAATCTTTTGGAAAAACTGGATCAGGCTATCGAAAACAGTAACAGGACCAACAGAATGAAAGCTCTCGATAATCCAAACAACAAACGAGCTGCCGCATATCTGAGAGTCCTGGTAAAAGAGGAAAAATCATTATCTGAAATGGCAAGAATTCTGAACAAGGAAGGATTTGTAACTTCCCAAGGAAAAGAATTCAACCCATCGCAAGTAAGTGTATTAATCAAACGCTATAAGTTATGAATTACTACTACAAATACCACTTCTATGTTATTCAGGGTGGTAAGAAAATCAGATTCCATGTATGTGCCAATAATATCTACTCGGCTTATTCAAAGGTAAACAAACTGTATCCTGAAGCCGAGAAAATACAAATGCTGCATACGGAAAGAATATGATAGAACTTAAAAACTATTGTCATCCCAGTTTTCTTCACGGTGGAGTTTAGAGGATGACACATTTACTATATTATATGGAACCTAGATATGTATTGATACTGGATTATTGTTGCGGAGCTTTAAACATAATAGAGCTGACAGAAAAAGAAATAAACGAATCCTATAATTATGAGGATTTTGAATCATTTCTTGAAACACTGGAGGAAAAGTATGGTTTTAGATTAAAGGATTGCAACTGGATGACTACCGAATCTTTAAGCATTTACAGATACAAGAATGGAAAAGAAGTTGCAAATGTTTAATATAAAGAATATAGAGCGATGACATACGATTACAACAGAACAAGCAAAACCAGAATGAGCATTACGCTGGAGAATGGTGTTAAGGTTGAAGGTGAATTTCTGGAACTCAGGATTTCTGTTGATACAATACCAGACAATAAGGAATGGTATCAGATAAGACATAGTGATGAGGACTGGATTGCACCTGTATCATTGAAAAGAGGAGGTATAATGGTTAATTTCATGGGAACCTTTATCTGTAATCCAATAGAATCAATGAAAGAACTTGGGATTGAACTGGATATTATTGATTATAAGTTCTTTGATTAATATTGAAAGAGGCTGCCGATTGATGGTGGTCTCTTTTTTTCTTTTTTCAGGTCAGGATTAAGGAGTATACATAATAAAAAATCTACAGAGTATTCAAAAAACCTTTATAAAAGATAGAATTCCCTGAATAAAATATTCCATTATCCTGTTGGTTATGTAATAATCCATACCCCTTACCCTTGTCCCAGTTTTATATTATACTATTAGTGGGACAGTTTGAATAATAAGATAAGTATTTGATTTCTAAATGTTTTGTTCGGGTATGAAATATAAGTACAATATCCAATTTTATTTTACTGGGACACAAATATCCGATTATTTCCGTCCATGAAGCTGCTAAAATCCTTATATTTGAAAGAAATAATACTCTTTATCAGAGCGTAATATTGAACAAAAAACGTATATTTGTAAAGTCTGACCGGAGAAATGGTTGGACTATAATAGAAAGCGTTTTTTGCTTTTATCCTGCAACTGAAATCGCCAATTTCAATAACAGAGGGATAAAGGACAATATTACGCTCCTTTTCTGTTTGTGTATGTTCTTGGTACAGCCCATGTTGTATCAACTAACATAACATACAGGCATAGGGGTATTGTTTCTTTTTATTCATTTCTGTATGGTGTTTGGCGATACCTAGTTGCGATGAATAGCAGAACAAGTCCTATGCCTTTCTTTTTTGTTTAATCTAATACTGACTTTGGGGGCTTATAGGTAGGTATGTATAATAAAATATGAAAACGAATCTATTATCCATTATTTTATTGAGTTGCTTATTTTTCTCATGCAAGAACAATACTTCATTGCCAGAAGTAACTCAAGTTCCTTTCAAAGTCTCAGATTCAGACAAATATGGTATGATGAATGTTGATGGAAGCATTTTGTTTGAAGATGAGTTTGATCAGCTTCCATCTATTGCTGTTAATGGCATTTTTACTGTTAAGAACAAGCAAGATGAATTGGAATATTTCAAAGCGGACAAGAAGCCAAAACAAATTACTGAAACTAGTTATATCGATGGAGGATATTATACAGAGGGAGTTATTCCTGTTGTGAAATCTGAACGTCCAATTTCATTTATAGATAAGAATGGAAAAGAGCTTTTTGTTCTTGGTACTTTTGAAGGGAAAAGAATACAGTCGGTTAATGCCTATTTTTCAGACGGGTTGATGATGTTTGTTACAGAAGAAGGTAAGTGTGGTTATATCAATTCTAAAGGACAAGTTGTTATAAAGCCAACTTTTGATGTTGCCTTTCCATTTAATGAAAAAGTTGCGATAGTTGGAAAAAATACATCTGGGAATGAAGATATGAAATTTTCAGTTATTGATTGCTCTGGTAAAGAAATAGCACAATTAAAGGGGGTAAAAGAAGTCTTAAATTGGAACAATATGTATTTTAGTGAGGTATTCACAAGAGGTAATAAAGCTTTTGATAAAAAAGGAGAATTAATTTTCCGTTCTCCAGCCAAATGGAAGGTATTTTTACCTTTTAATGGAGATTATACTATGTTTCAAGATGATAATGATAAATGTGGTATTACAAATAAAAAAGGAGAAGTCGTTATCCGGGCTAAATATAATTGGGGGATAAGAAATATTGAAAAAAATTTTATTGGGGTAGAGCAATCTGATTCTAAATATAGTCTATCTTTTTTGGATGATAATGACAATCGCATTGAAAAAATAGAGGATATAGAAGATTTCTCTTTATTTACAGTAGACAAGGGTATTGTTCAGGAACAAAATGAATACTATTTTATTGACCGCTCAGGAAAAGCTATTGACAACAATAATTATTCATTCATTTATATTCCTTCATTAGTTTCTTCATTTTGGTATCCAAACTCATTGTTCCTAGCTTATCTACACAAAGAAAATTCATCTTCAATGAAGATGGTAGAAAGTGATTATTATCCTAGCCAGGAAGCAATATCTTCTGTTTTAAATGTATTAAACACTAGGGGAGTTGGCAATATCCAAATAGGAATGAGTTTACAAGCAGCCATGAAATATTACAATATGGGAGATAGTGATAAACACAGTTATGACTATTGGGATAATTTTGAAGGAATCAAAGGTATCGGCAATTTAAAGACAAATTATAGAATACAGTTTAATGATTATATATCTGATTATTCAGGGTATAATTACAATACTACTATTCGTCATATCATAATTAATATTGATAGAAGCGAAGTAACTTGTTCAAACGCAGAAAAACGACTTTATGATGCGGCTATTAATTATTTGAAGAATATCGGTTTTACCAAAACAGGACATACCGATGATTGGATGGATGAAGAGTGGGATATTTATAGTAATGACAAATATTCTTATTATATAGCTGTAAATAAGGATGCTTCTAAATTATGCTTGGAAAGTAAGTAATAGAGTCTTAATTGTATAAGGTTTATAACATTATGATTGCGGCAATTATTCTCTTTGGGATTATCAGTTACTTCATTTGGAAAAAAACAGAATGTATAAAATCTGATTATCAGCCTATTGCTATAAGGAGGTTATTTTATTTACCTATTACGCAATTTATTTTTTGTTTTTGCTTTTGTCTGTTCTCTTTCGTGTTTGATGGTGATTTACCTGAAGATGAAATAAATCAGTTTGTAGAAGAACATGAACTAATTGGAGATTTGTCTTCTGCATTACTTGGCTTGGATTTGAGTTCAGACCAGATAACAATGTATATGATTACTGAGAATCTTCATTCTAAAGCGACTTATATTTTAATTGGTAGTGTAATAATGATGTTGGTACAGATTGTTGGATCATATAGCCAAAAGATTGATAAACTTATTATTGAAGGTGTCGCAGCAGTTCATACTTTTTGCATTTTCTATATCGGTAATTTATTAGGAGGAGCTTTTGATTTCATGTTAAGTCAAATGGGGACAATTAAATTGATAAATGCCATAAGTGAGGATTCTTCATCTACAATGTGGGGAATTGTAGCTGTCTGGTTTATTCCTTTCCATTATTTATACCATTTTGTACTTGAGAAATATTTTCAAAATTCAATAATGAACTAATATCATTAGTGTCCAATAAAAATGGACGAGTTAAAAATTTAATCAAATAGTCCTTCAAAAAGGGTACAATCGAGTTCTTTGACATCATTGAAATTAGTCTTATCGAACAGGTCACGTAAGTGGGTTTTGTCCGTTAGAGAGATGCTTAGAATCTGCAAAACTTCGTAAGTTGAGCGTTTCAACTGCATATCGTGTTGAACTATAGCCACGAGACAGTAAGTGATGATTGCCACACTGATTTGAATGCGGACAGCGTTTTCTGTTGTACCCCAGAACCTCTTTATTTTAAGGTGCTGCTTTAGCCATTTGAAAAAGAGCTCGACCAACCACCTTTTCTTATAGAGATTGGCAATATCCAATGCAGAGACATGTGTTGCATTCGTTAGGAAAGTAAACTCACGGTCATCCTCTTCATCGTAGTAACGAATGAGTCGGAATGACTCGGGATATTTTTTCTCTGAGAGATACCCCGTCATTTTCACTTCAGCATCGGTTAGTGCATTCTTAGGTATCCTTCGCTTCCACTTGACCATGGTGTATTTTAATCTGACTACGAAAAAAGAATCTGTCAGGTGTATCCTATATAGTTCCTTAAAAGAATCATAAGCCCTGTCGAATATATAATAAGCATTTAGTTCATAATGGATTGAACACATCGCTGTAGAGTCATGCTTCGATGCTGTGGTTACAGTATAGAAAGCAGGAACTTGTGCTTCAATGTCATATAAGACATGAACTTTGTGCCTCCTTTCTTTCTTCGAAACTTCGCCCATGGAAATGTGGCTAGACACAACGGAATGGTTGTTGAATCAAAAGCATACTTTTTTCCAGGAATTTCCAAGATTTTGGTTGCACGCTTTTCGCAAGCTTCCTTCATTATATAGAATGCGAAGTCTTCAAAGATTCTGTAGTCACGATTCTGATTAGCATATGCGGGAGTAGCTTTAGCTATTGGATTGCGTCCTAAACCAAGATGATATTGCTTGGCTCGATGCACTTCAAAAGCAACAATTAGGTCACGAAGACTCTCTCGATTGTTCAGTTGTCCGAACATATAGCAAGTAGCTGATTCCAGCAAGTGAATTGCTTCACGTAGCGATTACCATCATACTTGCGAACGAAGTTGTTGAACTGAGTTCTGTTCAGAAAAGCGGTAAGTTGAGCGAATACGTATTTATCTTGGTTTATAAGCGGTCTTCAATTTGACCGCTAAGCTACGAATTCAAATCCGCTTCATTCTAAAATACTGCTTAAAAGACTGTGTCTCAATGATTTCAAAGGCCGATTAGCCTATTTTTATTGGACAGTAGTGAATGAAACTATATTATTAGTTGAATAATCGTTCACTATAAGTGAAAAACATTAAGTAACACTATGAATAAATTGAAAAATAGAATTAGGTTGATAAAATTTGGAATTTTACTTGCAATATTTACTCTGTATTGTAATCCAATAATAGGTATAGAATCAAATTTTAATTTTGAACACATTAATGTTTTATCTGGCTTGAATACCAATACCATATATTGTATTTTTCAGGATATCAATGGGCAAATGTGGTTTGGAACAAATGATGGCCTAATAACATATGATATTTATAGATTTAAAACATGGCGAACGGACACTAATAAGGTAAATACTATTAAGAGTAACGGTGTATACTGCATATATGAGGATAGAAATAATCAACTATGGATAGGGACAGAAAATGGGCTATATATTTTTGATAAGAAAAAAGAATCTTTTGAACGGATAAATGGATTTGGCATTGAAAATACATTAATAAGGTCAATATCAGAGGATAACAAAGGTAATATATGGGCAACTTCACTAGGAAATGGTATCTACAAATATACACCTAAAAATAAAAAACTCAGAAATTATAGAGAATCACAAAATATTGGACTTACTTCAGATTTTTCAACAAAAGTATTAACTGATCTTAAAGGCGATATTTGGTGCCTAACAGCTGGTAACTATTTATATAAATATAATTCTAGTAATGATACATTTGATAGGATTCTCATAAAAGATGAAGAAAAAAACATAGCTGAATCAAATGCATTTACTATGTGTTTAGATTCTGAAGGAAATATCTGGGTTAGCGGCTGGGATTCTGGCGTATTTCATTATGATATAGAAAATTCCCGTTTTAGAAACTATCTAATGAATGATAAAACACCTGTTCTGCAAGGAAGAATACACACGATAAAGGAGTTAGACAAGAACATACTATATATTGGTTCGGACCATGGATTGACGCTATTTAACTATAGAACCAATGAATTTACTATAAAATCTTTCAATAAATACCACGACAAGGGTTTATCTGATAATTTTGTCTATGATACTTTTAAAGATAAAGAAGGGGGAATATGGGTAGCTACCTATTTTGGAGGTATAAATTATGCATCACCTAACAGCTCAAACTTTCATATTAGATATTGTACAACTCAATCAGAAAAAGGAAGAATCATAAGTAAATTCCATGAAAATCAAAATGGAAAAATATTCATTGGCACTGATGACGGAGGATTGTTTATTTATGATCCTATTCTTGATAAATGTGAGCGATATATAGTAGATAAAAACGAATTAAATCTAAATATTCATGCAATCCATTCAAATGAGCAATATTTATGGATAGGCACATATGCGAAAGGATTATATAAAGTTAATCATAAAACAAAAAAAGTTGAACATATACCATTCTTAAAAAAAGATGATGCTACCAATAAAAGTATATATTCTATATACGAAGATTCCTATGGAACAATTTGGATAGGCACTAAAAATGCGATATGGTCATGGACTGAGAAGGGTGGATTTACCAAGGAAAAGGAGTTAGGATTTAACAGTGATATTATTTCTATATGCAGTGATTCAGAAGGGAATATCTGGTTTGCTTCGATAAGTAAAGGACTACTAAAATATAATTCTAAATCTAGCAAAATAACTTGTGTATCTAAAAGTTCTAACGGCGAGGTGATTCCGAATAATATTATATCTATGTCACTGTACAAGGATAACCTCTTCATTGGAACTTCAGGACAAGGTTTAATAAAATATGAGATAGCGAGGAATTATCTTACTAAAGAAAGATCCACAAATTTTGAAATGGCACATCTTTCGGTTTATAACATTATCAATTATAACGAACTCCTATGGCTTAGTACAAACAAAGGACTTCTCAGCTATAATCCTTCAAGCGAAAAATGCACTGTGTTTAATAAGCATGATGGTCTAAATACTAATTTATTCAACATTAATTCCGGAATTGCCACTTCTGATGGAAAACTTTATATTGGTTCTAATAATGGATTTATAATAATTACACCTGATGGCTTAAAAAATAATACAATAAAACCGATAACTATTTTTATTAATACATCAGAAAAGAAACAAGAAGATAAAGATTATACTATACTATATAAATGGCATAAACCACTCACTATAGAATTTGTCAGTTTAAGCCACCAGTCACCTGTGAATAATAGATATAAATATTGTCTAGAAGGATACCATGAGAATTGGATTGAAACAAACTGGGAAAATAATAGTGTGACATTTTCTAACTTGCCCTGTGGAAAATATACATTTAGGGTATGTTCTTCAAACAATGACGGAGTTTGGGGGCCAACAAACTCTTGGAATATTATCGTAAAAGCACATTGGTGGAATAGTGCTACTGCAATATCACTATATATATTTATAGGTTTTACTGTTATAGTTGGATTTTGCATTTATTTCCTTAAATACAATGTTAGCAAAAAGAAGAATAAAATAGAAAACAATAAACATACAATGGAAGTTACTAACTTTCAAAACAAATTAGATTTCTTCTTTAACATAGTACAAGAAATTCGAACACCAGTAATGCTAATTAAAAATCCGGCTGAAGAAATTGCTAATATTAACGGTTTGCCAGAAAATATTCGTAAAAATATTACACTTATAAAAAACAATTCTGAAAAATTATTCAACCTAACTGATGAAATAATTGATTTAACAAACATAAATACGGAGGACCTATATTCAACTCAAATTGTTCGTTTAACAAAAGATATCGTAAGTGCCTTTAAAGAAAAATATCAATCTTCGAACATCCAAATTTCCTTTATTGACGAAATCACGGATAATGATCCTTTGGTGAATATAAATGTAAATGCATGGAATAAAGTTGTTAATCACCTACTTTCAAATGCTGTGAAGTTCACTAAAGACTTTGTAGAAGTAAGAATTAAAAGTGATAAAAATAACGTAATTATGGCTATTCATGACAACGGTATAGGTATTTCAGAAAGCGATATAGATAAAATATTTAATGCATTCTGGTGCTATAATAAAACAAGTAGAGAAAACACAACAAAATTTGGACTTGGTTTGACTATATCAAAATTGCTTTTACACAATATGAATATGGACTTGAATATAGAAAGTAGAGTGAATGAATTTACCACATTTAGTATAACAATTCCTTTATGCGAAAAGGAAAGCACAGATAATATATGTCATGACATAAAGCCTGTAATTACGAACAGCAATGAATTTAATTTTAATTCAAAACCTAAAAATAGCATCAAAATACTAATAGCAGATAACAATATTGATTTTCAACTATATGCATCTAGTTTATTATCGAAATATTACACAATAGCAACAGCTAGTGACGGAGAAGAAGTTCTGCAGATGGTATCTTCTGAATTTAAACCAGACATAATAATATGCGATGTTATGTTACCTAAGATAGACGGTGTAAATATATGTAAACATCTAAAGAACAACGATAATTTATCCTATATTCCTATAGTTATTATTTCAAATAATAACATGAAAATTAAAGCACAATGTTTTCAAAATGGAGCTGAAATGGTAATAGATAAACCCGTTGATATAATGTTCTTAAATATGATTATTTATAATATCCTAGATAAAAGGAATATTTTATGGGAATCTTTCAACAAACACCCATATATTCTTCTGCCGAATTTCAATGATAATAATGACGAACAATTCATGCAGCGGTTTAGTGATCTTGTATTGCAGTATATATCTAAATGTGATTTCACAGTAGATGATATAGCATATGAAATACATATGAGCAGAAGTGCACTGTATAAAAAAGTAAAAGACATTACAGGGATGACTCCCAATAATTATATAAAAACTATAAGATTAAGAAGAGCTGCAGAACTATTAAACCAACAAAATTGCAAGATTAATGAAATATCTTGGTTAGTTGGATTTAGTAATCACAGTTACTTTACAAAATGTTTCACAGAATATTTTGGGATGCTTCCTAAAGAATATATAGCTAAAAAAGTGAAAGAAAATAATGACGAACCTATTGTTTTAGATAATACAAAAGAAAGCAGTAAATAGATACTTGGTAAGCATCCGATAAAGTACACATTGTAAAGCCATCCACTTTTCCGTTACTTTGCCAACAAAAAAGGCTATGAAATGATACAGTATACTTCCGGATTATGGACTTTTAACCGGACTCTCTATTGTAACTGTCATCATGGAACGGATACATAGTGAATTGTTGAATATTTTATTAGCCTTTCCATGCCGTATGTACCAGATGAATCATGAAGAAACCGGCTTCTCTATGTCATATATGGTGTGTATGCGTTTTACACACTCTGAGGATAGACTGTTTTTATTGCGTAAATCATTGATGTATAATCCAATAACCGTATTATATTGAATTCTGAACCAACCGATACTTTGAACGTTTTACACCCCTGAAAGCTATATCTACCCCCTTGGAGTTGGCATTTACACCCCTAATACAGAATATCCCTGGTCTTATCTGTAAACATTGGTAGCTTCTTCACGTAAGAGTAAACTGAAAGCCAATTGTATAATAACTATACTATAAGATATCCATTATACTACTCACTCAGGCGGCGTGAGCCTACATCTGACGAAAGAGAGAAAAATTATTATATCCTAAAATCAACTTTTTTTCTTAAAATTGGGTTTATTACTTATAAATGATATGTTTTAAAGGAAAAAAAATTGATTGCGTTCCGTTTACTCTCCATTGGTCAAATTGAATACCCGAAAATGTTGCATATGTAAAATCAATAATAGACTAATGAACCAGCATGACACAATTCATTTACTTCAGAACTTAATAAAATAATTCATATCCGATTATAACCAACATCACCCAGCCGGAAATAGGTTCAATAGTTCACTTCCAATATACTTCATTTGCTTAAGGTGGCAATTACAAAACAACGAACTATAATCACTATCTCTATTTGACTTTATTATGATCCGGCAGTTGTTTGTTTCTTCCTACCCTCAAAAAGCAAGAAGCGGGGAAAGCAGGGCGGGAAACTATAAAACCTGTTTTGACAAGGTAAAATTAAAGAGGTTATACAAGCATCATTTCCGCCCACATTTTCCGCTCTCTTTTTCTCTTGAGGCGGGAAAATAAAATCCAATCACAATCAATACTACCAATTATCCCGACTATCATAAGATATGAACCAGTCCTGACAACTATTATCAATCAACAAAAATATCCTTAATCTCACAACCCAAATTCAGACAGCACTATAAAGACCGGAATAAAAAAATCTCCAGTCGTTTTTCTTTTATCCCACCATTCACAGTTCCGGATGAGATGATTGTCGGCAAAAAAATATAAAACTATGCCGATATTATTCATCCGGTTAAGAATATGGTGAATGACAGATAAAAAAACATTTAACCTGATTATATTCTCTTCTGCTACCATCATCTCCAACTACTCCGGAAGAAAGAAAAAAAAGAAACCAAGCATTACCTCGGTTTCTCTTCTTGGTTTGATTATAACAGATTGAGTTCTGTTTCTTCTCCATTCTGATAGCAATAGATGTCTAAATTTTCAGTAGTCATCCATTGGCAACTGTTAAGTCTGAATCCGTATCTCTCCTCAATGGTTGAGAGAAAATCCTCAAAATTCTCATAGTTCTCCGATTCTCTCAGTTCTTCGTCCGTCAGCCTTATGATATTCAGACAGCCGACAAAAAAGTCTAGAATCAATACATACTTGGGTTCCATAGTTTCAATCCTCTTTTAAGTTATACCTTTTCAATAATATACTCACCTGCGAAGCTCTGAACTCCTTCCCCATAGCTGTAACAAACCCTTCACTGTTCAGGATTCTCGCCATTTCAGACAGACTCCGTTCTTCTTTCACCAGACTTTTCAACAATGCCACCGCCCTCTTGTTGTTAGGGTTGTCAAGAGCTTTCTGGTGATTTGTCATGTTACTGTTCATTATAGCCCGTCCCCAATTATTCATCAGGTTCTCAGGCTTTCCCAGTTTCATACCTCTGGCTTTCTTCGCTTTCAGGGATTGCTTCGTTCTCTGTGATATAAGGTTCGCCTCATATTCAGCTATCGACGAGATGATATGTAGTACAAGTTTGTTGGCCTCCGGAAAATCACAGAATACGATCTCGACATCACTCTCCAACAATTTACTGGTGAAGGCTACATTCCGACTTAATCTATCCAATTTTGCTACAATCAGGACAGAATTTGTTTTTCTGCATAACTCCAAAGCTTCAGTAAGTTTGGGTCTGTCAGATTTCTTTCCGCTCTCTGTCTCGATATATTCAGCAACCGTTTTTCTGTCCTTCAGGTAATTCCGTATTATTTCTCTCT
>OLGF01000434.1_pt1 | contig 49139 bp, 49 predicted proteins | sample 1604971 | NCBI WGS metagenome assembly OLGF01 (sample SAMEA3888902, study PRJEB22519) | human gut metagenome | biome: human gut; feature: human-associated habitat; material: faeces | place: Denmark | collected 2011 | reverse complement strand
TTATCGCCCCCACGCATGGGCCAGCTTCGGCACACAGGATCAGCAGGCTGCGGATTATGCTGCGTGCAAGCAGTACGGACCGCTGTATAGATAACAGCTAAAAAGAGGTGTAGAGTTAATATTGATAGGGGAGTGCTTATTGTGATGAATAAGTGGCCTCTTTGCTGTAGCATGACGAATACGTCATTATGTAGATAAGAAGAATCGGCTATTAAAGAACAGAAATCCGCATTGAAATCGCATATTATGGCGACTTCAATGCGGATTTATAGTGTGCGCCCGGCATGTACAACAACTAGACCTGCTAATAAAAGTCAAGAGGTGATTAGAGAAAAATTTTGAAAATTTTGAAAAATTGAATTTACGGTTAGAGGCATAACCTAAATAAGCCGTTAAGCACTCAAAAAAGTGACAGCTTGCCGAAAGGTATATAAGATGGTTGGTCAATTGAAATTTTCGGAATCCATTACAGCTTTAACTCTAGCGTAGTAGATACGTAAAAACTTGTTAGCCGAAGCCATCATGTAAACTTTGTAGGGCTTTCCTTCAGAACGCTTTTTGTCCATGAATTGAAAAACAGGCTCATCCTGCGGTTGTGTTTGTAAAATGATTGTCATAATCAAGAAAAGTGTCCTACGCAAAGCAGCAGATCCAACTTTGCTAGCAATTATATTAAGAAAGCGGAAGGCTAAACCCTATTGTAAAGAATATTGAATATGTTGAATGGATAACTAATCTTAAAAGTAAAGTATCATAACCAATTTATAATTTCAATAATTTCGATATAAAATTAGAGAACTTTGACATGGAAGAGGAGAATAAATTGCTATCTATACACAAGGGAAAGATCATTTAATGATACTATCAGGCGCAGAAAGCAATCCGTAACGTAACTCCCATTCAGTATAAGGTGGGTGATGATTTCGCGTTAAAAGGAAAGATTTGCTGTGGAAATTGCAAACGGCAGCTTCGGCACGAAAAGCGGTATGGGGAAATGGTTTTCTGCTGTGGCTATAAAAGGGCGGCAGGAAAGTTCTCTAAATGCTACGGCGGCTATTACAGAGAATATTCGGTGAACGCAAAAGCGGCTCGTGCGATAAAAACTGTGTTCTATGCGCTGGACGTGGTGAATCAGGGGATGCAGGAAAAGCAGTCCATCACGGTGCGCTGCATGGACATTGAGGACTTGGAAAAGCAAGCAGAAGCTATTCGGGTGGAACAGATTAAACTATATGAATTGTATGCGGACGGTGTGCTGCTGCGAGATGCGTACATAGAAAAGAAAAAGGCTCTTTCGGAAAAACTGGCTGCATTGCAGGATAGCATACGGACAGAAAAGAAAGAACAGGAGTGTGCCGATGAACTGGATGAAGAAATTCGCGCTCTGACAAAGCAGGCCAGTGAGAAAACGTACATCGGTGGGCTGACAAAAGAATGTGTGGAAGCCTTTGTGAGCATGGTCTATCTGTATGACGACCAAACGATGAAAATAGAGTTTAACTGTGAGGATGTGATTCGGAGAGCGTTGGGAAAATATATATAATAAGAATTGTACAAACGAATTAATTGTAAAAAATAATCTTTTAGCGGAGGTGTTGACAAATTGAACAAGAATAAGGCGGAGAAAAAGGGATTTTATTGACTGAATGGAGAAAATAGTGTATAATAAAAATGGAAAAGAGGGCTTTACGTTGAACATAGTAGAACCGTCTGGCAGAAAATCGATAAATGAGAGTTGTGCAGTGGAGAAATACGTATGAATGACTTGACAATTTTACATCTTTCAGATTTGCACATAGATGGACAAGCGGCATACCCAGAAATATTAAAAAATTTACTCGTTCATATTAAAGAGGAAATTGCCCCCACACGGGAAAAAACTTTGGTTGTTGCTGTTACAGGAGATATTATCGATAAGGGCAATAAGGCGGCAATAGACAATGCAAAAAAGTTCTTTGAGGATTTGAAAAAAACTTTGGGAAATAAGGTTGCTGGAATTGTTTTGGTTCCGGGAAATCACGATATTTTTAGAAGTAATTCATGCAAATTTATAATTCCAGCATGTAGAACTTTTGCGGTGCAAAAGGAATATGAATTTGGAAATACATTTTATGATACATTCTGGAAAAATATTCAGGAAGCATATGAAAGTTCTGGATATATGGAACTCTCTAAGTACATTTATAATTTGTTTGAGATGGATATTGAAGAGAAAATTGTAGAAAGAACATTTGGGGTTGTTCCAATTACAATAGAGAAAAAAACATATTTTTTTGTTTTGCTAAATACTTCTTGGTGCTGTATTGATGAAATGACACCCGCAAAATTGTTCTTGGAAAATTTCAGCTTGATAAAATAAGTGAAGAAGCGATAAAGCTTCGCAGAAATATTGAACCGAGTTTGTCAATTTGTCTAGGACATCATCCATTGCAGTGCTTGGAAGGAAATGAAGAGACAACGGCACTAATGGAATTGACTGATTCCAGCAGAATAATGGCAAACGCCTATTTATGTGGACATACACATAATCGTACAGTTGTAAACTGGAATAATAATGTTCGAACACTGAACACATTTATGACCGGAATTGGCCAAGGCGATGCTGAAAATGATAGAGTCAGGGCACAACATACAAGAAAAAGACTTTATGCGTTTTATGTATTTAATATTGAGTTGAATTCTGTTGACATTTATTCATATGGTACTAATGCGGAGGGGAATTTTAAACCTGATTTTGATTTGTACACGAAAAATATTGAAGAAAATCAGAAAAAAATTGTTTTTCCAATCAACATGCAAAAGACTATGCCATATATATGGTTGACGGGAGGTCCTAATAGCACAGGAAAAGCATGCTATTTATCTGATGAACTTCTTGATAGATTTCAAGAATATGAAATCAGAATGAGCAATTTTAGAAAAGAAATGTGCGACTTGCTTTGGAGGACAAGAGTTTTATATTTTGATGATGGTATTGATGAGAGCAAAATAAAAACCATCATAGAGATTTGGGAGAAAGAACAAGAAAAAACGAAAGAAAAAACGAAAGAAGAACAAGAAATTACGGTTGATGGAATTCTTTATGCTCATTTAATGCTTGAAAAAAGTGTGCAAGGACAGCAACTGATGGAAGAACTTGTTGGACTGGACAAAGGGAAAAACAGCCGCGTGTTCGATGATTTTTATGCTTATTTAACACAGATTTGTGCTATACTAAGAAATAATCTAGTGGATGAAGAGAAAAAGACACTTGTGCGCTTTCATTTCCGATTCCGACTTAAAGATAAAATGTATTCTCAACTATGTATATCAATTCCACCAGAATGTAAACCCGAAACGATGAACATGCAACCAATGCAGTATGACGATTTGTTGAAGGCGTCGTATGATGTGGGGCATAGTTTGATATACAGCGTAAATAAATCACTGGTTCATACGGAACCTAAAAAGCGATGGAAAAATTTTATAACTGCAATTCCGAGCTTTGATGGAAATAGGTATAGAAAAAACAGGAGAGAGCATGGAAAGGGAATACCGTTTATTACATTTGGTGTTTCAGTAGGATCTAGTGATTTGAATTCCCTGCTGTATTATATGGATTTTCATTCGATTGAGAGGACACTTGCGGATGTAATTGAAGATTATCTTGAGTATTTTCCTATTGATATGAAAGCATTTTGCGAGTGGGCAAGGGAAAACGTTGAGTATACATCAGACGAAGGAGGGGTATAATGATGGAGAGAGTTCAGGAAATCTTTTATCTTGAAACGTTTGATATAAAAAACAGAATGAAAGATAGTCCGGATATGATGATAGGCGTAGATTCGGGCCGGTTACTGTGTAAACTAAATAAAATATGCGGAAACAGCAAAAAAAGAGAGCAAATTGAAATAATATGTAAATATTTGGAGAATGAAAACGGAAGGAGCAAAAAGGAAATATATATTCCGATGCCTGTAAAGGATGCTGTGCAATGCTTTGGGGAGAGGGACTTAGCCAAACTTCCCAAAAGCACGTTTAGAGTTTGGGAATGATAGCTATAAAGAAAAATAAGAGCCCGTAAGGAATATGTTTTGAAAACGTGAAAAGAATACCCGTTTGGGTGAGAGGATTCAGAAAATCTTCTCGACCAGGCGGGTATTTCATTCCGAAGGAATGTGTCTATTAGAGGCTGATGGTTTCTACCCATGCGGACAAGTCGGCTTTGCTGGAATAGGAATTGAACACTTTGCCGTGCAACAGTTTTGCGCCGGGGCAGCTTGGCGTGAGTTTTTCGTTGGTCTTGCCCATACCGCTACCGCCAGAGGTGGCAAAGGTGATAACCGTCTTGCCTTTTAGATTGTAGCTTTCCAGAAATGTATTGATGATCGTCGGAGCGATATACCACCAGATAGGGAATCCAACAAAGATGGTGTCGTATTCGTCCATGTTATCACGCTTGGCGGCGATGACAGGGCGAGAGGCAGGGATAATGTACAATAAGTTGCGCAAATTGGAAAATGCATAAAAGAAGACATAGCTTGCAGGCTCTGGTAGAATGAAGTTACCACACAAACATTCGAAAGGAGCAAGCAAACTATGTCCGAGAAAATTGTACAGCTAAACGAGGAAGTAATCAAGGGCCAAATCAAGGAATTGGTTCGCGGCAGCGTGGGGGAAACCCTGAACGAGCTGCTGGAGAAAGAGGCGGAGTCCCTGACGCAGGCCGCCCGCTATGAGCGCAACGAGACCCGTCAGGGCTACCGCAGCGGCCACTATGACCGAAATCTTACCACGACCTCCGGTGACGTTACGCTCCACATGCCGCGGCTCAAGGGTGTGTCCTTCGAGACAGCCATCATCGAGCGGTATCGTCTCCGGGAGAGCAGCGTGGAGGAAGCCCTCATCGAGATGTATCTGGCAGGCGTCTCCGTGCGCCGGGTGGAGGACATCACAGAGGCACTGTGGGGCAGCAAGGTGTCGCCCGCTACCATCAGCGAACTGAACAAGAAAGCCTATGTTCACATCGAAGACTGGCGCAACCGCCCGTTACAGGGCGGGCGCTATCCATACATCTATGTGGACGGCATCTACCTGCGCCGCAACTGGGGTGGAGAGTATGAAAATGTTTCTGTTTTGGTGGCGATCGCCGTGAATGAGGACGGTTTTCGTGAGGTTTTGGGCGCCGCAGAGGGCATGAAAGAGGACAAGGCCAGCTGGGTCAGCTTCTTCCAATGGCTTCGTGGACGCGGCTTGGACGGCGTAAAGCTCATCGTCGGTGACAAGTGCATGGGGATGTTGGAGGCCGTGGGCGAGGTGTTCCCGGACGCCAAATACCAGCGCTGCACGGTGCATTTCTACCGCAATATTTTCTCTGTTGTGCCTAAATCCAAGGTCAAAATTGTGGCAAAAATGCTCAAGGCGATCCATGCGCAGGAGAGCAAAAAGGCGTCCCGCGACAAGGCTAAAGCAGTCGTTGCCGAACTGCGCGCCATGAAACTGAAGGAGGCTGCCAAGAAGGTCGAGGACGGCATTGAGGAGACGCTGACCTACTGCGATTTCCCCAGCGAGCACTGGGCCCGCATCCGTACCAACAATGTGATTGAGCGGCTAAACCGTGAGATCCGCCGCAGGACCCGCGTGGTGGGGACGTTCCCCGATGGCAACTCTGCCCTGATGTTGGTCTGTGCCAGGCTGCGCCATGACCATCCGCTCAAGGGACTCGTCCGCTGCGGTAACTGTAAACGTGCTATGACGCGCCGCAAGAATACGGAGGGTGCCCCGAGAGTGTGTTTTGTCCGCTTACAGCGGGCAAAACGCGCGGGTCGGAGCGATATTCCCTCTCCTCAAAAGGGCGATGCCCTTTTGGGGAAGCTGCAAGCCGGTGCGGCTCTGCCGCACCGGCTTGTAACGCATTATTTCATCTTCGCGAGCATCCGCTTGTCGCAGATGCTGATGCCGATCGAGACGAGCACGCCGACAAGCGCCATGCCGCAGATCATGAGATAGGTGCTCATGTAGGAGCCCGTCGCGTCGTAGAGCGCGCCGGCCACGGTGCTGCCGAAGGAGGCGAACATCAGGTTCGTCACCACGACGGAGAGGTTCAGAGAGTAGTGCTTCAGGCCATAGTACGAGCTGACGAACGCCGCGTTCGCGGGCGTCACGCCGCCGTAGGCCAGACCACCGATGATGAAGCCCGCCACCAGCACAGGGAAGCTCTGCATCTTCAGCGCCGCGATCAGAACGATGCCCGTCACGACGAAGAGGACGTTCACCGTCTGCATCGTGCCGCTGCGGCCAACCTTGTCGAACAGGCCGCCGAGAATCACGCGGCCGATGCCGTTGAAAATCGAGATCAGTCCAACGACGGTCGTGATCGTGCCGATCGAGACGGTCGGGCCAACCTCCTTGGCGATGGCGCTCGCCTGCGACACGAGGGCAAGCCCCGCCGCGCTCAGCAGAATCGCCCAGAGATAATACAGCCAGAACGCGGGCTTTTTCAGCATCTCGCCGGTGCCGGCCTCCATCGCCACGGGATTGACGTACTTTTTCTTCACGCTGGCCGCCGCCGGGGGCGCAAAGTCCTTGCCGGGCTTCTCGAGGAAGAAGCCGCAGATCGCCATCACCACCGCCGAGACGACGCCCAGCACGATGAAGCTGCGACGCCAGGCGCCGATGGCGTCGGGCGTGCAGACCTGGTAGAGCTTACCGATCAGGAAGCTGCTGATGCCGAAGCCCATCAGCAGGATGCCGGAGATCAGTCCCTGCTTGTCGGGAAACCACTTGCCGACCGTGGCGAGCACGGCGTTGTACGAAAAGCCCGAGGCAAAGCCGCAGATCACGCCGAAGCCGATGTAGAGCATCGCGAGCGAGCGGATGTTCGCCGAGAGCAGAAAGCCCACCAAAAACAGCGCCGCGGACACCCACAGATACACCTTCTGGCTCACTTTCCCCGCGAGGAAGCCGCCCACAAGCCCCCCGATGCAGAAAAAGCTCATCACAATCGTGAACGTCAGCGACAGCTGCGCCGCGCTCCACTGCGGAAACTCCGCCGCGATCGGGCCGGACAGTACGCTCCACGCATACACCAGTCCGCTCAGCAGCAGCGCCACGCATCCCACGATGACGTATACCCATCTGTTTACAACCTTCATGTTTTCCTCCATCTTCAAAAAAGTATATATCCTCGGTTGACAAGGGCAGACACGCTTTCCGACGGCCCTGATCGGCGCTGGACGTCGTCATTGTCCTCGGCGGGCGACAGCCCGCCGTCGTCCTCTTCCTCGCCAGCCCCGAAAAAACGTGTTTGCCCTTGTCAGCCGAGGATACCATCATACCATAAATTCTGTCGATTGCAAGCCGGATCGTTCAATGAATCGCTCAATGTTATCAAAATATTTCTTGCTTGTGCCGCCGTATCAGTTATAATGAAGACAGAGCCGCGCCGGCGTGCGCGGCACGCCGCCATATAGCTTCTACTTTCTCCATGTGCCGCTAAACGGCGCATCACTATTATATAAAGGAGGTTTCCGCCATGTCTGATGATCCGCAGCGCGGCAATCCGCTGGAAACCGCACCGATCCCCACCCTTCTCCTGCGCTATTCCGTTCCCACGGCGCTGACACTGATGGTGAACTTCCTGTATAACATCGTCGACCAGATTTTCATCGGCCGCGGCGTCGGCATCTCCGGCATGACGGCGACGAACATCGCCTTCCCGCTCGTTATCCTCGTCGGAGCCGTCTCGCTCCTGCTCGGCGACGGCTGCGCCGCCTATGTCAGTCTCGCACTCGGGCGGCGGCAGCAGGCGGAGGCGGACGCCGCCGTCGGCCAAACCGTGACGCTCCTGCTTGTGAGCGGCATTGTGCTCGCGGCGCTCTCCGCGCTGCTCGCGCCGCAGCTCGTCTGCCTCCTCGGCACAACGGAGACGGCCTATGCCCAGTCCGTCGCGTATCTGCGCACCATCTCCGTCGGGATCCCGTTCCAGCTGCTGTGCCCGGCGCTCACGGCCATCGTCCGCGCGGACGGCTCGCCGCAGTACACCATGCGGTGCATGCTCGCGGGGGCACTGCTCAACGTCGCGCTCGACGCGCTGTTTATCTTCCCGCTCGCGATGGGCGTCGTCGGCGCGGGCATCGCGACCGTCATCGGCGAGGCCGTCTCGGCGCTTCTGTTCCTGCGCTATCTGCCGCACATGAAAACCGTGCAGGTGCGGCGTGAAAACCTCCGTCCCGCCGCCGCGCGTACCGGGCGGATCCTCGCGCTCGGCCTGCCGAGCCTGCTGACGCAGATGATGACCGCCGCCGTGCAGATCGTCATGAACAATCTCATGCGCAAATACGGCGCCGCGACCATCTACGGCAGCGACATCGCCCTCTCGGTCTACGGGATGATGCTGAAGATCTACCAGATCGCGCACGCGATGTTCGTCGGCGTCTCGTCGGCGACGCAGCCGATCAACGGCTTCAACTTCGGCGCGCAGCACTATGACCGCGTCTACCGGACCTACCGTCTCGCGACGCGCGCGGCGCTGGTGATCTCCATGGGGTGGTTCGCCGTGTTCATGCTGCTGCCGCGGCAGATCGGCATGCTCTTCGCGCCGGACAATCCCCTCTACCTCGACTGCACCGCGCACTGCTTCCGCCGGTACATGCTCACCTTCTTCCTCTACGGCGCGCACATGACGACGGCCTCGTTCCTGCAGGGGATCGGCAAGCCCTCGCGCTCCGTGCTCATTCCGCTTGCGCGGCAGGGGCTGTTTCTCATCCCGCTGGCGTTCGTGCTCTCCGCACGATTCGGGCTGGACGGGGCGCTGTTTGCCGTGCCGATCGCCGATACGATGGCGTTTCTGCTGAGTATGGCGCTCGCCGCGGCAGAGTTCCGCGCGTGGCGCGGCAAGGACTGGCTTGCGTAATAATTTCCAAAAAACGCCAAATTCATGGTTTATTCCCCTCATTCGGTTAAATTGCTCGTTTATTTTTCCCTTATTTCGTGCTAAAATTGTCTTATGAACATTTCTTAACACTGGAGGTACCCGTATGTGGGAGGAGAATCCCTGCACGATGCTCATCCGCCGACTCTACCTGTCACTGGCGCGTCTGTCCAACCGTATCCTGCACCAACACGATCTGACGATGTCCCAGCTCATGACGCTGCTGCTCCTATCCGGCTCCTCAGAAAAGGAGCTCTCGCTCAAGGAGCTGGAGCGTCTGCTGCAGACATCGCAGCCGGACGTGGCCGGGATCGCTTCACGGCTGGAGAAGAAGGGCCTTGTGTCTCGCTTTCAGGACGCGGCAGATCGGCGGGTCAAGCGCCTGTCCATCACCACGCAGGGCGAACAGAGCTGCTGTGCGGCTCGGGGCGAAATCCGCAGTGGTGAGGACGCCCTGCTCGCCGGTATGACGCCGGAGGAGCAGAACGCCTTCCGCCGCCTGCTGGAAAAGGCGGCGCAAAACCTGACCTGAAGCCCCGCACCAACCAATCCCAAAAAAAGACGGCATATCCGGTCGCACAACCGGCTATGCCGTCCTTTTTTCATCCAATATGGCTGCTTATTTCTCCGGTCTCCAGCCGAAAGGTCATCTGTACGGGATTGTGGTCGGAGCTTTCAAAGCCGGTATCGATGACGTTCGACTGCTCGACGGTGACATTGGCCGAGACGAGGAAGCCGTCAACCGTCAGGACGTACTGCCCCTCGTGGTACGGGCCGTCGGCGTTGCGGCAGCTCGGCACAGGATTCTGTTCGTCGAGCGGCGCAACCAGACGCACGGCAAAGCCGTCGAACGTCTCATCGGGGATGGGCTGCGCCCAGGAGTACGCCTGATCCGCCACACCGAAATACTGCGCGGAGTCGCCGAGCAGATCCTTATTGAAGTCGCCGCCCGCGACGCACCAGTTTCCCTTCTCGTACTCGCGCTGCATGTCGCGCAGCAGGAGCGAGAGCTGTTCGGTCGCGATCGTCCCGTCGGACGTATAGGCCGACAGGTGCAGGTTATAGAGCACCAGCTCCCGCCCGCCGTCCACCGGGATGCGGCTGACGGAGTAGCAGCGGTCGAGGTCAAGCAGTTTCATGAAACCGCTCTCCACGGGCAGCTCCACGCGCCGCGCCGACGTAATCTCCGCGGGCGCGAACGTCAGCAGACCCGAGCGTGAAGCGCCGTGCGGCTTTGTCAGCGGGTACATGAGATACGGTGAGTCGTAGTTCTGGCAGAACACGCTGTTTTCCCATGAGAGCGCGGCATAGAGCGGCTCGCGCTCGTCGACATGATAGCTGCGGGTCGAGTCGATGTCGACCTCCTGCACGAGGTAAAAATCCGCGTTCTGGTCGGTGAGCGTCCGGGCGATACGGTCAAGATTCGCCGTCAGGCGCTCCTCCGACCACGCGCGCGACTCCGTGCCGCCGTCCATAAAGAACCCGTAATCCGACTCATACGCGCCAAAGCCGATGTTATACGACACAATTTTATAGGTCTCGCCCGCGGCGATGGACGTCTCCGCCGCGCCATTCTGTACCGCCAGCTCCTGATCGCCGATGCGGTGATAGTCGATCAGGACATAGGCCACATACCCGCCCACGACCAGTACCAGCGCCAGCAGGATGCACAAAACAATCTTCCAGCCCTTTTTCATGCTGTCCTCCTCATGGTTTACAAAATTAGATCCCCTTGTCAATCGAGGATATATCCATTATAATCGACCCAAGACCATTTGAAAAGAGGAAATCTCCCTTGAAAAAACTTGTCATCCGCTTCAACTCGCCCGTGGTGCTGTGCTTTGCGCTGCTGAGCCTGCTGGCGCTCCTGCTCGGGGACGTCACGGGCGGCGCGGCGACCACGCGGTTTTTCTGCGTCTACCGCTCGTCTCTCGCCGATCCCCTGACGTATCTGCGCCTGTTCACGCACGTCCTCGGTCACGCGGGCTACAGCCACTATATGGGCAACATGCTCCTTCTGCTGCTCGTCGGTCCTCCGCTCGAGGAGAAATACGGCAGCCGCACGCTCCTGCTCACGATCGCCGTGACGGCGCTTGTGACGGGGCTGGTGCAGTTCATCTTCTTCCCGCAGACGGCGCTGCTCGGCGCGAGCGGCGTTGTGTTCATGATGATCGTCCTCTCCTCGTTCACGGAGATGAAAAAGGGCGGCATTCCCATCACGCTCATCCTCGTCGTGGTGTTCTACCTCGGCGGCGAGCTGGTTGACGGGCTGAACAATACCGACAACATTTCCCAGCTGACGCACATCGTCGGCGGCGTGTGCGGCATGGTATTCGGCTTCACGCTGCGGAGCCGCAAGCGGTGAGCGCGGCCGTCTGCATCGCGCTGGCGCTAGGGCTTCTCGACCGGGTCTGCAAGCACCACGCACGGCGCGGCCTGCGCCGACGGGGCCGCTTTTTCGAGCTGACGCATCTAGAAAACCGCGGCGCGGCGGCGGGGCTGCTTGCGGCGCATCCGCGGTGGGTGCTCGCGTTCGGGTGCGCGGTGTACGCGCTGGCGCTGGCGCTCCTGCTGCTGCGGGTGGATGGCGGCGCGTACCTGCGGTACGGCGCGGCGCTCCTCGCCTGCGGCGGGCTCAGCAACCTAGTCGACCGCTTCGCGCGCGGGAGCGTGACGGACTATCTGCGCTTTCCTCGCCTGCCTGGCCGGGCGGGGCGGCTCGTGTGGAACCTCGCGGACTTCATGATCCTCGCCGGGGCGACGCTGGCGCTCGCGTCTGAAATAGGAGTGTAAGCAGAGAAGGCGCTGCATTTGCAGCGCCTTCTCTGCTTATTCATCTTCCCGCTCTTTTTCTTCCCGAATGCCGCAAATGGCATTGTAAAACCAGATCAGTAACAGGCCATGTGTAATGAGCTTTGTTTTCGTGCTGCAGTTGGGAAGAATCAGGCCGAAATCCGCCAAGAGAAGAGGACAACGGTAAAGAGAATCAACAACGCCAGAAACCGGTACGCTCGGCTCTTATACCACTTTTCGAGCTTCTTTTTCATCGGGCACCCCGCTTTATTTTCCCGTCGGCCGTGGTTTACTCCTGATATCGTTTTTATTTATCACATATATCCATATCCGTCAACTTTATTTCCCGTTTCATTACCCTCGATTGACAAGGGCAAACACGGTTTTTCGGGGCTGAAACAACGGTCAGCTTCGTTTTCCTCGTTGCCGGGCGTCAGCCCGGCTGCCTCGTCAGCCTCGCTGACCATCGCTTCCGCTCCCGAAAAACTCCGAAGGACTTTCCGGCGAACAATGATGGGCTCTGGCGAGGAAGAGGACGACGGCGGGCTGCCGCCCACCGAGGACGATGACGACGTCCAGTGCCTGTCAGGGCCGCCGGAAAGCGGGTCTGCCCTTGTCAATCGAGGGTATCAATTTCAACAAGAAACCCTCCAGCTGCACTGGAGGGTTTCTTGTTTATACGTTCCAATTTGCTATTCAATCGACTTGAGCGATTCGGCCATGCTGATGCGGCGCAGGCGGAAGTACATCACGAAGTCGACAATCGCCGCGAACAGCACCGTCAGCAACAGCGAATACACCACGCTCATCGGCGCGATGCGCACGTCGAAGGCGATCATGTCGACCTTGATCTGCGATATGACATAGGCGTGCAGCCACTTGCCAAGCGGCAGGCCCAGCAGCATCCCGAGAAAGACCAGCGTATTATTCTCGCGGAACACATACGACGCCGTCTCGCTCGGATAGAAGCCGAGCACTTTGATCGTCGCGATCTCGCGGATGCGCTCGTTGATGTTGATGTTCGTCAGGTTATACAGTACGATGAAGGCCAGCGCGCCTGCGCAGACCGTCACCATCCAGACGATGTAGTCGAGCACGGACATCATCGTCGCCACGCGGTCGCGGATGTCGATGTTCACCGTCACCGCCGAGACGTTCGCCAGATCCAGCATCTGCGCCGAGGCGGCGTGAATGGCGTCGTCCGTGGTATCGTTCACCGAGACGAAGGCCGTCTTGCTGCCGGGGACGCTCCCCCACTGGCTTTGGCACGTCTCCGGTGTGACAATGGCGTAGTTCGAGACGTAGTTGTCAAACACGCCTGCGACCGTCACGGTCAGCGCGCGCATGTCGCCGTCGCGGAGCGTGACGGTGTCGCCCACACCCACACCCAGCGCCTCGGCGAGGGCATTGTTGAGGAGCGTCTCCCCCGCCGCGGGCATTGTTAGCTTCTCCGCACCGCTGTGCAGATCCATAAAGCCGTCCAGACTCCCCTCCGGGACGAGCAGACTCACAGTTTTGGCGGCGCTCGCCGTCTCCGCCGTGACTGAGCCGTCATAGAGGAAGAGCGCGCTCTGCACTGCGGGACTCTCCGCGAGGAAGTCGCTCTGCTTCTGGGCGTCCATCGTCTCGGTGAAGGAGACGGTGCAATCGTAGCGCGTGATTTCGGCGTACTGATAGTCCACGACGTTCGCGATCGAGTCCTTGATGCCAAAGCCCGTCAGCAGCAGCGCCGTGCAGCCGCCGATACCGAGCACCATCATGAAAAACCGCTGCTTATAGCGCAGAACGTTGCGCATGGAGACCTTCGTGAGAAAGCCCATCCGCTTCCACAGGAACGTGATCTTCTCGAGCAGGATGCGCTTGCCGGCCTTTGGCGCCTTCGGGCGGATGAGCTCCGCCGGCACCTCACGCAGAAAGCCGCGGCAGACGAGATACGTCGCGCCCAGCGCGCAGAACAGATAACTCGCAAAGCATACCGCCGCAAGGCCCCAGTCGAGCACGAAGTGAAGCCCCACCGGGATGCCGTACATGATGTTATACGACATCCACAGGATCTTCGGGAAGATGTACGACCCGCCGACAAACCCGACGATGCAGCCGAGGAGCGACGCGCTCCCGGAATAGAAGAAGTACTTGAAGATGATGGCCCCGTTTCCGAAGCCGAGCGCCATGAGCGTGCCAAGCTGTGTGCGCTGATCCTCGACCATGCGGGTCATCGTCGTGATGCACACGAGCGCCGCCAGCAGGAAGAAAAACAGCGGGAACACGCGAGATATGCCCGCGACGATGTTCGTGTCGCTCTCGAAGCAGGCGTAGCCGACGTTCGTGCCGCGGCCGAGGACATAGGTGTCCGGCGTCTTGAGTTCGTCCAGCTGCGCCTTGGCGTCGTCGAGCTTGGCGCGGTTCTCCGCAAGCTCCTGCTCGCCGCTTGTGAGCTTATCCTTCGCCTCGGCAAGCTGCGCCGGGGTACTGTCGAGCGTCCGCTTGGACGCTTCCAACTGCGCGCGCGTGCTCTCGAGCGTCTGCCGCGACGCTTCGAGCTGCGCGGCGGTCGCGTCAAGCTGCGCCTTCATCTGCGCGAGCTGCGGCCCCATCGCCCCCGCCGCCGGAGAAGCACTCAGCTGCTCATACTGCGCGAGCGCTTCCTCGTACTGGGCAAGGCCGCTCTCATACTGCGCCTGCCCGTCCTCGTACTGGCTCAGCCCACTCTCGTACTTTGCAAGGCCGTCCTGATATTGCCGCTCGGCGCTGCGGTAGTCGCTCCAGCCGCTCTCAAGCTCACTTTGCGCGTCATTGAGCTTCTGCTGCGCATCGTCAATCTCGCTCTGCGCGTCCGCGCGCAGGCTCTCATAGCGCAGCTGTGCCCGCTCGTCGGCGAGTGTCTGCAAGGGCTCCTCCATCGCGTCGGCCGCGGCCTTGTATTCGTCAGAATAAATCCGCCCGCTGTCTGTGAACGTGACGTCGATCTCCGTGAAATAATCGAGCGTGAAGCCGTCCTCGGGCAGATAGACAAACGCCGACACTGTGCCGTTTCCGAGCGAGGTGCCACCGCGCTCATAGTTGATGTAGATGGGGCTGTTTGCCACGCCGACGATCGTATATTCGCGGTAGGCGAAGGCGTCGATCGTATCGGCGGAGTTGTTCTCCGACAGGCGCACCGTCTTGCCGATGTCGCTCTCTTCAAAGCTCCACGCGTCCACGACGCACTCGTCCGCCTTCTCCGGCAGACGCCCGGCCTGCAGACACAGGTCATTGATGCCGCTCGTGAGCGAATACGCCTTGAGCACGGTGTCCGACCCGCTCTCCCCCGCGCGCAGGAAGTCCACCGAGTAGACGCCCGCCGCGGCGCGCACACCGGCAAGCCCCGCGAACGCGTCCACATCCTCCTGCGTCCACCCGAGGGTGGAGAGCAGGCGCCCGTCGAACATGTGCAGCTCCGAGAGGTACTCGTCCGCCGTGTTGAGCATGGCCGCCCGCGTGACACGCAGCCCCGCGAAAAAGCCGACACCGAGCGCGATGATCGAGAAAATCGCGAGATAGCGGCCAAGGCTCGTCCGGATCTCGCGCAGAGATGTTTTCAACAGCATACCCGCCTCACCACTCAATCTGCTCAACCGGGGTCGCATGCTCGTTGAGGTGCATGGACTGGATCGTGCCGTTTTTGATGGAGATGACGCGGTCGGCCATCGCCGTTAGGGCGGAGTTGTGCGTAATGATGACGACGGTCATCTTCGTGCGGCGGCAGGTGTCCTGCAGCAGCTTGAGAATGTTCTTGCCCGTGACATAGTCGAGCGCGCCGGTCGGCTCGTCGCACAGCAGCAGCTTCGGGTTTTTCGCAAGCGCCCGCGCGATGGCGACGCGCTGCTGCTCGCCGCCGGAGAGCTGTGCTGGGAAATTCTGCAGCCGATCCTGCAGCCCGACCTCGCGCAGCACCTCTGCCGCGTCGAGCGGATGCTCGCACAGCTGTGCCGCGATCTCAACGTTTTCGAGCGCCGTCAGGTTCTGGATCAGGTTATAGAACTGGAACACGAAGCCCACGTCGCGGCGGCGATACTCCGTGAGCTGACGGCGGTTGTAGCGGGAGATGTCCCGCCCGTCGAGCTTCACGGTGCCGCTCGTGAGCGTGTCCATACCGCCGAGGATATTCAGCAGCGTCGTCTTGCCCGCGCCCGACGCACCCACGATCACGCAGATCTCGCCCTGCTCGACCGTAAAGCTCGCGCCGTGCAGCGCGGAGATCTCCACCTCGCCGGTCTTATAGATTTTGCTGACGTTTTCAAACTCCACAAATGCCATTGCCATCATCCTATTCCTGCACATTTTTTTCAGTTTATTATACCGTTCCGGGCACGAAATTGCAATTCGCAAAACGGTTAATTCACGAAAAATTTTCCGAAAGCCCCCCATGGGAGCTCCCGGTCATCCGCGTATTCCGTTTTTGTCCCCGCACGGGCGCAGAAAAAGCGCGTATCCGGCGGCAAGCGCCGTCATGAGCACGGCGGTCAGGAGATTTCTCCCGGCGTCTGCGGGTGCGGTAAGAGCGCTCAGCACGTTGAGCGCGCCGTGCATCGCCGCGCCGGGCAGGATGCTTCCGCAGCGCAGCGTGAGCAGCGCAAGCATCACGCCGACGGCACACGCGCAGACGATCTGTGCCGCCGTCTCCCCCGCTCCGGCTCCGCCGAGGAGGTTCAGCGCATGTACCAGCCCAAACGCCAGCGCCGAGAGCCACACCGCACGCCGCGGCCCCCGCGGCATAAGCGCGCCGAGCAGGAGCCCCCGGAAGAGGATCTCCTCCAGCACCCCTGCGCAGAGCATGGCCGCGGCGGCAATCGCCGTCTCCGGCCACGATACGCGGCCGAGTCCGCCCAGCAGGTTGCACGCGTCGACGGCCGCGAGCGGCGCGTACCAGAGCACCCGCCGTGCGGGAACCCTCGGTCGGCAAAGCCCCAGTGGCCGCCGCAGGCCGCCCTTGCCGCTCCAGCCGAGCAGCGCGGCGATGAAGAGCGCGGCGAGCAGCGCATTACCGCTGTACGCCGCGCCCAGCCGCTCGCTCAGCCCGTTGCCGAGCCCCATCGCAAGCACATACGCCGCGATGCATACAAGCGTAAAGCTCAGCGGATCCCGCCGGTAGATCCGCGTCAGCATCAGCCGATCACGCACGGCGCGTCGCTCAGCCGGACGCGCCCGTCCTGCACGGTAATCTGCCGTCCGCTGATGCGGTCGGTATAGCTGCCGTCCGCAAGGCCGACGGCGACGCGCACATCGTCCTTCCCGCCGCGCAGGTCAAACACGCCTCGCACGGCGAGCTTCACCCCGTCGTAGCGGCCGACCACGGCGCGCTCGTCCACGCTCTCGAGCTGAAAGCACGCGTCCTGCGGCAGGGTGCGCTTCATCTCGCGCAGCTGGCGCAGATATGGCTGCAGGTCGCGGCGCTTGTCACAGTAGGCATCGTCCGCGTCGAACAGACCCACGGCCTTCTGCGGGGCGAACTCCTGCCCGCTGTAGAGCATGGTCATCCCCTTCTCGAAGTACAGCAGCGCCAGCCAGTTCTCCAGCTCGCGCCAGCTCTTCACGCGGGAGGCAAAGCGCGGCTGGTCGTGGTTTTCAAGGCACCGAAGCTTGATATACTCCGGCGGATACTCGCACTCCTGAAAGTTTACCATGTCCGTCCATGCGCGCAGCGAACCGCCGGAAAAGCACGCGTCAAAATGCGGCCAGATGTCGTAGTCATAGGTGATGTCAAACGCGCTGTAGAGCTCGGAATCGGCGGCGCAGTACGCCCCCATGCGGCGCAGGCCGAGAATATGCCCCGGAAAGACGCTCTCGGCCAGCCAGATGCAGCCGGGGTGTACCTTCTCCACCTGCTCGCGCGCCTCGCGCCAGAACGCAGCGGGCACGGAGCTCGCCACGTCGCAGCGGAAGCCGTCAACAATCTCCGCCCAGATCTTCAGCGTCTCGATCTGGTATTTCCACAGGTCGAGATTCCTGTAATCGAGGTCGACGATGTCCGACCACTCCGCCACGCGGCGGGTCGGGCGGCCCATCTCGTCGCGCAGGAAGAACTCCGGATGCCCCGCAGCGAGGACGGAGTCGGGTGAGGTGTGGTTATAGACGACGTCGATGATGCACTTCATGCCGCGCTCATGAATCTGCGCGACGAGATGCATGAGGTCGCCGAGCGTCCCGTATTCGGGGTTCACGCCGCGGTAGTCGCGGATGGCGTATGGACTGCCGAGCGTCCCCTTGCGGCTGACCTCGCCGATGGGGTGGATCGGCAGGAGCCAGATGATATCCGTCCCCAGCGCGGCGATGCGGTCGAGATCCCGCTCCAGCGCCTGAAACGTCCCCTCCGGGGTGTGGTTGCGGACAAAAACACTGTACATCAGCTTGCCGCGCAGCTGGGTATCCGTTTGCTGTGCCATGAATGCTTTTCCTCCTTTTTATGCCGCGCTCACTGCAAAAGCGCGAGAAATTCCTCCTCCGTCAGCACGGGAATCTGCAGCTCCTGCGCCTTCTTCAGCTTGGAGCCCGCGTTCTCCCCCGCCACGACGCAGGTTGTCTTTTTCGAGACGGAGCCGGCGGCCTTGCCGCCGCGCTGCTCAATCATCTCCGCCGCCTCGTCGCGCGTGAAGCGCGTGAGCGCGCCGGTGAGGACGAACGTCTGCCCGGCGAAGCGGCTGTCGACCGGCTTCGTCCGGCTCTCCATGTTGACGCCCGCGACCTTGAGCCGGGCGATGAGATCCTTCGACTGCGGGCTCTCCAGCCACTCGCGCAGATACCGCGCCGTGATGGGGCCGACGTCGTCGATGGCCGTCAGCTCCTCCTCCGAGGCATTCGCGAGCGCGTCGAAGCTCCCGAAGCGGGCGGCAAGCACCTTCGCCGCCTTCTCCCCCACCTGCCGGATGCCGAGTGCGAACAGCAGCCGCCAGAGGTCGTTCTCGCGGCTCTTCGCGATTGCCTCCACGGCGTTCTGCGCGGACTTCGCGCCCATGCGGTCGAGCTGGGCAATCTCCTCGGCGCGCAGACCGTAGAGGTCGGCAGCGGTTTTCACAAGGCCGCTCTCGATGAGCTGGTTCATCACCGCTGGGCCGAGCCCGTCGATGTCCATCGCGTTCCGGCTGGCGAAGTGGGTGAGGTTGCGAAGCAGCTGCGCCGGGCACTCCGCGCCCGTGCAGCGCACGGCCGCGCCGTCCGGGTCGCGCGTGACGGGCGCGCCGCAGACCGGGCAGGTATCGGGCAGGAAATATGGCTGCGCCGTCTCCGGCCGCTCGCCCGGCACGACCTCCACCACCTCGGGGATGATCTCCCCCGCCTTCTGGACGATGACCGTGTCGCCGATACGGATATCCTTCTGGGTGATATAGTCCTGGTTGTGGAGCGTCGCGTTCGTGACGGTCGTCCCCGCCAGACGCACGGGGCTGAGCACGGCCTTCGGCGTGAGGACGCCTGTGCGCCCGACCTGCACGACGATGTCGAGCACCTTCGCGGGCTTCTTCTCCGGCGGATACTTATAGGCGATGGCCCACTTGGGACACTTCGCCGTGCTGCCGAGCACCTCGCGGTCGGCGAGACTGTTGAGCTTGATGACCGCGCCGTCCATGTCGAACGGGCGCTCCATGCGCGTATCGTTCAGGCGCTCGATCTCCTCCAGGATCTCCGGCAGACGCCGCAGGCGGCGGCCGGAGATGACCTTGAAGTGCTGATCTTTCAGATAGTCCAGCGTCTCTGTGTGGGACGCGAATGTGCGCCCCTCGGCGAGCTGAAGGTTAAAGACTGCGATGTCGAGCCGCCGCTGCGCGGCGACCTTCGGGTCGAGCTGGCGCAGCGAGCCCGCCGCCGCGTTGCGCGGGTTGGCCATGAGGGGCTTTCCCTCCAGCTCACGCCGGGCGTTGATCTCCTCAAAGACGCTGCGCGCCATATACACCTCGCCCCGCACGATCAGGCGCGGGAGCTTTTCCGGCAGTGTCATGGGGATGGAGCGGATCGTGCGCAGATTCTCCGTCACGTCCTCGCCGACGCGGCCGTCGCCGCGCGTCGCGCCGCGGACGAACACGCCGTCGCGGTATTCGAGCGCGACGCTCAGCCCGTCGACCTTCGGCTCGACGCTGTATTCCGCGTCCGGGAACGTTCCCGCCACGCGCTCGAGAAATTCCTCCACCTCGCCACCGTTGAACACATCCTGCAGGCTCTCGAGCGGCACCGGGTGCTCCACCGGTGCAAACTCCGACAGCGTCGGGCCGCCCACGCGCTGCGTGGGGGAATCGGGTGTGATCTCCTCCGGGTGCTCGCGCTCAAGATCCTCGAGCCGGCGCAGCATGTGGTCGTATTCATAGTCGGAAATCTGCGGATCATCCAGCACATAGTAGCGGTAGCCGTGCGCGTTGAGCGTCTCGCGCAGCTGCTTCATTTCTTCCCGATAGTTCATAGTGTACCTCTTATCCGTTGTTCATGATATATTCGTCGGCATAGTCGATCACCTCGTCCGGCGTGGTGCTGAAATAGGTATAGGTATTCGGCACGCCGCCCACGATCACCGTCTCCGCCACGGCAATCTCGCTCGTGACCTGCGCGTCGGTGATAAAGCCCGGCAGCAGGATACTCATCGTAACGCTCACATCGAGCAGCACCTGATGGCGCGTCTGGTTGATGCCCGCGGACGTGAAGGCGTTGCGCAGGCTCGCCTTCGCCGAACCGACGGCCTGCATCCGCACATGAATCGACGGCCCGCGCCCTGCGAGCAGGCTCGAGCCCGTCAGTGTCCCGACAGGGATGGACAGCTCGCTCGATGAGACCTCGGAGAGCCGCTCGAGGATGTCGTCGGCAATCTGCACCTGCAGGCGGTTAAACTCCGACATGTTGCTGCGCAGGGCCGTGACGTGCCCCTCCTCGTCCTTTTCAAAGTCGATGAGCGCGTGATAGTCGATCTGCCCGGAACGGACGGCGTCGTTCACGGCGGCCACGACGATACGGCTCACGGAGTTCGACACGCGCGAGCGCGCAAGGCTCGTCAGGATCGGGCGCATGTGCATGAGCGCCAGACAGCACCCGCCCACGACGAGCAGGCACACAAGTCCCAGCCAGATCAGCGCCCGCGTCCTGCGCGGCAGGCGCACATAGTGCATGCGGCGGTAGCGCGTTCCTCTCACGGCAGACACCTCCGTGCTCAGTGTATGCCACACCCAAGACAGAGGTTCCTTATTGAAAATGAAATCCGCTTTTTGCGGCGGCGTGTACGTCGCGAAAAATACCCTGCGCGTAGCGAGCGTCGCAGGCTGGCACAGACAGCCGAGACGCAGAGCGAAGCGAACCCCCATCGAGAGAGAAGGACTTCATCCTTCTCTCTCGATGTATTATTCCCAGCCGTTCACAATCTTCTTGAACGTCTTGCCGCGCTCCATGAAGTTCTTGAACTGGTCAAAGGCGGCGCAGGCGGGCGAGAGCGTGACAATGTCCCCCTCCTCCGCGCGGTCGCGCGCCGTCTCCACCGCGCGTTCAAAGGGTGTGACATCGAGAATCTCGGGCTTGCCCGGCTCGTAGCCGGGGGCGTTTTCCACGGCGGAGCGGATCTTATCTGCCGTCGCGCCGCAGAGAATCAGCAGCTTGACGTGCTCGACCACCTCGGGTCCGAGGACGTCAAACGGGATGTGCTTGTCATAGCCGCCCGCGATCAGGATGACCTGCTGCTTGAACGACCGCAGACCCGCGATCGTGCGCGAGGGGCTCGAGGCGATGGAGTCGTTATAAAACTTCACGCCGCGGTACGTCCGCACCAGCTCGATGCGGTGCTCCACTCCGCCGAACTCGCGGGCAAAGCGGCGGATAACCTCATCCGGCACCAGCCCGTCGACCGCGGCGATGGCCGCCATGTAGTTCTCGACGTTGTGAACGCCGGGAATCTTGATATCCGTCGTGCGCAGCACCTCGCGCTCCTGTCCACTGCGGCGGCAGATGATGCTCTCCCCGCGCAGGAACACGCCCTCCGCGGGCTCCTCGCGGCGGCTGAACCAGCGCACCTGCGACGCGCACTCCCCGCCGAGTCCGCGCGTGATGTTGTTGTCGAGGTTAAACACGGCGATATCGCCCGGCTGCTGGTGGCAGAAGATATTCGCCTTCGCCTCGACGTACTCGTCCATGTCGCGGTGGACGTCGAGATGGTTCGGCGCGAGGTTCGTCATGACGGCGATGTGCGGGCTGACGTCCATCGTCATGAGCTGGAAGCTCGACAGCTCCAGCACGGCCCAGTCCGTCTGCGCCATCTCCCCCGCCTCGCACAGCAGCGGGTGGCCGATGTTGCCGCCGACGTGGACGGTCTTCCCCGCCGCGCGCAGCAGCTCCGCGATGATCGTGGTCGTCGTGGTCTTGCCGTCCGATCCGGTCACGGCGATGATCGGGCAGGGGCAGACATGGAAAAACTCCTCCATCTCCGAGGTCAGAACGCTCCCGCGCGCCACAGCCTCGCGCAGCTGCGGCACGTCCGGCCGCAGGCCGGGGGTCCGGAAGATAACGTCCTGCGTCAGGTTCTCGAGATACCCGTCCCCGAGCTGCAGCGCGGCGCCCGCGCCCTCCAGCTCACCGGCCAGCTCACCCAGATCCGCGCGGCTGCGCCGGTCGCAGGCGGTAACGGAGATCCCCTCCCGGCAAAGCAGCTTCACCAGCGGGGTATTGCTCACACCGATTCCGATCACGGCGACGGTCTTGCCGCGCAGGGAATCGAGATATGCACGCAAATTCATTTCGGTATGCCTCCTATATAAATACAGATTATGGAATTGTATAATGGGGTAATCTATTATACCTCGCTTCCCGCCGTAATTCAATCAATTTTCGTTGACTTTCCCGGCGCACTCCTGTAAAATAAAGGCTGCGAGTAAGCCGGACAGTCGCGGGGACAAGGCGAAAGCCTGTTCATGAGGAAAGTCCGGGCTCCACAGGGCAAGGATAACGGGTAACGCCCGCCGAAGGCAACTTCAGGAAAAGTGCAACAGAGATATACCGCCCGGCTCCGCCGGGTAAGGGTGGAAAGGCGAGGTAAGAGCTCACCCATCGGCTGGGAACAGTCCGATGCTGTAAACTCTATCCGGAGCAACACCGGTATGGGAGCAATAGGCTGGCCCGGCCGCTCCCGGGGTGGCTTGAGCGCCGCGGCAACGCGGCGCCTAGATAGATGACTGTCTAAGACAGAACCCGGCTTATAGACTTACTCGCACCAGATACGGGGACGCCCGCGCAGCACGCGGGCGTCCCCGCACGCGCGTTATCGGACAGTTTGGCGGTGTAGGCCGGTAAAGCCGGCCTGTCCGTGTCTCCGTGTCTCCGACGGCATACTTTTTGCCAACAGCGGCAAAAAGTATACAAAAAACGCCGCCAGAAGAGACGTTTCGTTTATCATTGTAGGGGCCGATGCCCACGTCGGCCCGAGCGTAATAGGAATCGTCCTACAGATACCCCGCTTGCCGGCTGGAAAGGAAGTCGCGAAACCTTGGTTTCGGCGCGCTTTTGGTTACTTTTCCCGCACGGGAAAAGTAACCCGCCGGAGGCAGACCCAACCAATTCAACCGCCAGTCCTCTTTTTGTGCATATCGCACATTAAAACCCAAAAATTCTCTGCAAATTTATTTCAAATCCCTATTTACATTACCTCACTAAAGTGATACTCTATTAGCACAGTAAACACAGCCGATCACATACGGCGTAGATGAAAAGGAGAACAGTGAGATGAAAAATTTCAAGAAGGCCCTCTGCCTTGTGCTGGCACTGGCCATGACCGTAGCGATGCTCGCCGCCTGCGGCAGCAAGGACGATGCAAACACCGACGGTGACAGTGCCAAGAAAACCTTTATCATGGGCGTTGACCCCGAGTATCCCCCCTTCAGCTACCTCGGCGACGACGGTAAGTTCACCGGCTTCGACGTGGAGATCTGTCAGGCCGTCTGCGATGAGCTCGGCTGGGATCTGAAGGTCTTCGGTGTGAACTGGGATCAGAAGCTCGTGCAGCTCGACTCTAACGAGTGCGACTGCATCTGGTCCGGCATGACGATCCTCGACAGCATGAAGGATGCCGGTTATGTGATCTCCAAGCCCTACTACGACAACACTCAGGTCATCATGGTCAAGGAGGGCAGCGACATCAAGTCCTCCGCCGATCTGGCCGGCAAGAGCGTGGCTGTTCAGCTGGGCACCTCCGGTGAGTCCCTGCTCTCCGAGGGCGGCGATCTCGAGAGCCTTGCCAAGACCTTCGGCAGCCTCATGACCTGCGACAGCTTCCTCAAGTGCTTCACTGAGCTTGGCGGCGGCGCCGTTGACGCCGTGATCGTCGACAAGCCCGTGGCCACCTCCTATGTCCAGCAGAACGCGGGCTTCACCATCCTCGATGAGGAGCTCGGTGCCGAGCAGTACGGCATCGCCTTCCGCTCCGGCGATCAGGAGCTGTGCGACACCGTCCAGGCCGCCGTGCAGAAGATTGTTGACAACGGCACCTATGCCAAGATCGCCGAGAAGTATCCCGACATCGTCAACAACCTGCTGTTTCTGAGCAAGTAATCGGTAAAATCCAAATGAAACGCCTTTCCCGGGAGCTCACGCGGCTTCCGGGATTGCGTGTCTAAGAGTTGAGGTTAAGATTTATGACGTTAGCAACAATGATCCTGAAAATGAGCGAGGGTCTGGGAAAGACCTGCGCCATTTTCTTCCTGACGCTCCTGTTTTCCCTGCCGCTGGGCATGATCGTCACGCTCCTGCGCATGAGCAAGAACAAAGTCATCTCCGGCATCACCCGCTTCATCATCTCCATTCTCCGCGGCACGCCCCTGATGCTGCAGCTGCTGGCCGTGACATACGGCCCGTACTACCTCTTCGGCATGGCCGTCGCCAAGAATAAGCTCATCCCCGTGGTCATCGCCTTCGCCATCAACTACGCCGCCTATTTCGCCGAGATCTACCGCGGCGGCATCGAGTCCATTCCCGTGGGCCAGTACGAGGCGGCGAACGTGCTGGGCTATACCAAGGTGCAGACGTTCCTGCACATCATCCTGCCGCAGGTCGTCAAGCGCATCATGCCGTCCATCACCAACGAGGTCGTTACCTTGGTCAAGGACACCTCCATGGCCTTCACCGTCTCCTATCAGGAGATGTTCACCATCGGCAAGCAGATCGCGAACTCCCAGACCAGCTTCACCCCGTTCCTCGTGGCGGGCGTGTTCTACTTTGTCTTCAACGCCATCGTCGATTTTGTCATGGGCAAGATCGAAAAGAGCATGGACTACTATAAATAAGGAGGTGCCGGCATGAACGTATTGGAACTCAATCACGTCAAAAAGACGTTTAATAACGAGACGCTGCACGTCCTCAAGGACATCAGTCTCAGCGTCGGCAAGGGCGAGGTTGTCGCCATCATCGGCCCCTCCGGCTCCGGTAAGTCGACGCTCCTGCGCTGCGCGACGCTGCTGACGGACATGGACAGCGGCGAGCTGCTCTACATGGGCGACTATGCCGCCAAGAATGACGCGAGCGGCAAGGCCGTCTACGCCGGCAAGGCCGAGCTCAAGAAAATCCGCAGCCGCTTCGGGCTGGTGTTCCAGAGCTTCAACCTCTTCCCGCACTATTCCGTGCTCCGCAACCTCACCGACGCGCAGGTGAACGTCCTCAAGCGCAGCAAGAGTGAGGCCAGGGAGAAGGCGATGGTGCTGCTCGGGAAGATGGGCCTTGCGGATAAGGCGGATGCCTACCCCTGCCAGCTCTCCGGCGGCCAGCAGCAGCGCGTCGCCATCGCCCGCGCGCTGGCGATGGATCCGGAGATCCTGTTCTTCGACGAGCCGACCTCCGCGCTCGACCCGGAGCTGACGGGCGAGATTCTCAAGGTCATCCGCCAGCTCGCCGACGAGCACATGACGATGGTGATCGTCACGCACGAGATGAGCTTCGCGCGCGACGTGGCCGACCGCGTGATTTTTATGGACGGCGGCGTCATCGTCGAACAGGGCGACCCCAAGGAGGTCATCAACAACCCCAAGGAGGAGCGCACGCGTCAGTTCCTCTCCCGCTTCGCCGCGAACTATCAAGCTGAATAAAACAAAGCGATCGGATCGTCAAAAGACGATCCGATCGTTTTATGTTGCCTGAAAGGCAGATGACCTTTCAGACAAATCAAAGTATATATTTTTACTTGCGCAGCAGCGCGCCCCAGGTGTCCTGCCCGCAGATGCCGTCCGCCGTCAGACCGTTCGCCGTCTGAAAGGCGCGGATGGCCGAAACCGTCGCCGCGCCGCAGATCCCATCCGCGCCATAGCTGCCGCACGGATAGCCCTGCGCGATCAGCGCCCCCTGCATGCTCTTCACGGCGTTGCCGCGGTCGCCGCTGCCGATCATCTGTGTCGTCACCATGATTTCATCCTCCTCCCTGCTCTCCGCCTGCCCACCGGCGATCTCCTCAAACGGAAAATATTTTCCCGGGCAGGTCGTCCCGCCCGTCGCCACGTCCCGGTGCCCCAGCACCCGCGCCGCCGGATACCGCTCCCGCAGCGCCGCGACCAGCGCGCGCCCCGCCTGCCGCTGCGCCGCCGGCATCTCCTCTTCCAACTGAAAATTTCCCTCAAAGCAGATACCGACGCTCACGCGGTTGCTGCCCTCAGCGTGCGCGCCGACTGCCCATAGCGGCCGCCCGCGGGTGATCTCCCCGTCCTTCGACACGAAGTAGTGGTAGCCGATCCCGCTCCAGCCGTGCGCGAGGTGCCAGCGGTGGACGTCCTCCGCCGTACACGATGCGGCCGCCGCGTGGTGCAGGATGATGCGCGTCGTCTCTGAGCGGCGCGCAAGCGGCGTGCGCCAGCTCCAGCTGCACTCCCGGATCTCCATTTCACGCCTCCTCCGTGTCGGCCTTCGCCTCCGTGCTGACCTTCAGCCGCCCGAGCAGCTTGCGCAGAAACGCGGGCACCGGTACGCCGATCGCCTCCACGTTCTCCAGAATCGACAGCAGCTCGTTGATGATCAGCCAGACGATCACCACCGACGATACCAGAAATTCGGGTGCCCACTCCCAGCCGAGCGCCGCCGCACCGTACCGGATGAGCCAATCCAGCATCCCCGCTACCGCGACGATCACGAGATAGCCCAGCTTCTTGAGGATTCCCCGGATGCCGACGCGGCTGCTCAGCTCCCCGGCGCTGTACGCCTTGGCCAGCCCCGTCGCGTAGTCGAGCATCATCGCCGCCACCAATACCACCAGCGGCACAAACATCTGCACGCCGTAAGCGCACAGCGCCCCCAGCGCAGCCGCCGCCGCGGCCCGGATTCCCTGTTCCTTCATATGCATTGTGTTCTCTCCTTTCCGCGCCCTCTCCGGCGCTCCCCTGTGCGGGGTTGTTCTGTTCCCCCGCCCCGCACCCGCCGCCCGTTGCACCGCCCGCTGCACGGGTGTGTGCAACAGAGAGAAATCTTTGCCCGGAAAAGCGAAAAAGCCGCCATTTCCATTGGAAATGGCGGCTCATTAAGCCTTATTCTGCTTTTAAAAGCGCAATCTGTTCATCACCGATCTGCAGCCATGCAAACTGCGCGCAGTCTGCGGCAAAGGCATACAGATAGAGCGTCTCCGTCTCTCCGCCCCCCATTTCCGCCGCGATGCAGCGCAGAGGACTTCCGGAAGCGTCCGCAATCCGTAACTCCGGTGACTTGGTCACAACCGTTCCGAACAGATAATAATCCTCCGTCCCGGCCATACGGTAGATGTCAAATGTCCCCTCCCGGTCAGACCGGTGAAAAATCCGCCGCGCCGAGAAATATCCCGGCAGATGATACCCGTCCGCCGCTTTCGCAGCGATCAGATTGCCGGCCATGTACCGTCCGTCCGCGTAAATCACGGCGCAGGAGGCATCCCCTTCGAGCACGTCCAGAACTTCACCCGATTCCATATAAGAAAATACATCCTCCGGCGAGCGGAAGGACATCACCAGATTCTCCGCCGGAAACATGGCGGAAACCGTCATCGCCAGCAGACACAATGCAGCCCCCAGCACCGCAGCGATCCGCCTGCGCCGGATACGGGATCTCCCGATCCCATACAGTACCGCCGCCAGAGCCACTGCCAAAACAATCATCCGCCAGAACAAAAACACCGGATTCCCTCCCCGCGCACAAGTGTACTCCCGCCATATATCCTACCACACCCTACCCACATCACGCAAGAATTGCACCCGTCAAACGTGCCCGGAATCAAAATAAACCGGCAAATCTCTCAAGAGATTTGCCGGTTATCTGGCGCAGTGGGAGGGATTCGAACCCTCGTGCCGCTTTTGACGACAACACGATTTCCAGTCGTGCTCGTTATGACCTCTTCGATACCACTGCATATTCGATTACGCTGACAAGCAGCATGGATTATTATAGCAGAACTTCGCGGATTGTCAAGGGGTAAAATCATCTTTTCCCGAAAAAAGCAGAGAGGGGACGCCGCGGCGTCCCCTCTCTGCTTGCGATACCCCTGCGTTCGGGTTTCAGTTCATTTTTTCCGCGACCGTCTCCAGCGCCGAATCCACCGCGTTACCCATCCGCTGCATGGCCTTGCCGACAGCGGTTTTTCTGGTCTTCGGATACGGGCAGACGACCATCTCCAGCACGGCGCCGGCCAGCATGCCGACCGCTACGCCGCGCAGGAATGAGGACATACACATATTGCTCCACTCCTTTTTCGGTACGCCGTTAGTATGCCCGCCGCGCGCAAAAAAACACGCCGCGGCGTTGCCAAATGCAGGAAATTGCGCTATAATAGATAAATTAATCGCAAGAACTACGAAATTTTCAGGATAAAAAGGAGCCAGCCATGTCCATCGAACATCTGCAAGCACTGATCCGCAGCTGCAAAACGCCCATCGCGCTGCAGCTCAACCCCGACTTAGAGCGCGTCAGCCCCAAGATCCGCAAGAACTTCACCGATCTTTACGGCGACTGCCCCATGTCCCGCGCCGAGACGCTCCGCTACCACGGCAGCCAGCTCATCTCCCTCGCCGCCGGGAAGCTCCCCGCCGTGCTGCTGCGGGCGGACTGCTATCTGCGCTGCGGCTTCATGGGCATGGACGTGCTCAGCAACCTCGTCAACATGGCCAAAAATCAGGGCATGTACACCATCATCGACGCGCGCACCGTCTACCCCGACGTCTGGGTCGGTGGCGAGGTGAACGCCGACGGCGTGACCGTGATGCCCTATATCGGCTCGGACTGCTGTGCCGTGTCGGAGGGAAAGGCCGCCTTCGCCGCCGTGCGCACGGCTAATCCCTCCGCCGCGCAGCTGCAGAACCTCATGGCCGGTGACCGCAAGCTCTATGCCGCTGCCGCCGGGCAGATGGCGCGCCACGGCGCGGCTCTGCTTGTGGAGACGGGCTACTCGCTCGATATCAAGGAGCTGCGCCGCCGCGCGGAGAAGAGCTTCCTCCTGCTCACGGGCTGCGACGGTGAGAATGCCCTCCCCGCCTTCGACGACTACGGCCACGGCGCCCTCCTCGCGGACGGCGACCTCCAGTACGCCGAAAATCCCGCTGAAGCCATCGACGAGGCCATCCGCCGGATGAAGCAGCTCGTCCCCGTGCTGTGAGGGCGGCGGCATGACGAAAATCTACCTCGTCCGCCACGCCGAAGCGGAGGGCAACCTCTACCGCATCGCCCACGGGCACTATAACGGCCTGATCACCGACTGGCGCGGCCCGAAGCAGATCCGCGCGCTCGCGCAGCGCTTCGAGGGCATCCGCGTTGACGCCGTCTATTCCTCCGACCTCTACCGCACACAGACGACGGCGCAGGCCGTCTATGTGCCGAAGCACCTCCCGCTGCACACCTCTCCTGCCTTCCGCGAGGTACACATGGGCGCGTGGGAGGGGCACACATGGCAAGAGGTGAGCCGCCTGTGGCCGGAGGAGTTCTATCACTTCAACCGCCGCATCGACCTCTGGCAGCCCGAGGGCGGCGAAAATGCCCGGCAGGTGCTTGAGCGCTATCTCCCCGCGCTGGAGGAGGTCGCCCGCGCGCACGACGGCGAGACGATCGCCCTGTTCTCCCACGGCGCGGCGCTGCGCATCGTCCTCGGCACGCTGCAGGGGCTGACGCTCCGCGAGGTCGGCACCAGCCCGCACGGCGACAACACCGCCGTCTCGCTGCTCGAATACGAAAACGGCCGCTTCCGCGTCGTTTTCCGCGACGACAACAGCCACCTGACGGGCAGCGACGAGCTCTCCATCTTCGCCAAGCAGACCTGGTGGAAAAACGAGGACGCCGTCGAGCAGGGCACGGAGTTTGCCCCCATGCCGGATGCGCTGCGTGCGCAGCTCGGCGTCCCGCGCCCCGGCGAAGCGACGTTCATCCGCCTTGGCAGCGAGCCCGTCGGCGCGCTGCAGAGCCACGCAGAGGGCGACGCCGGCTGGGTCGACTGGTACTGGCTCGCGCCCGCGTGGCGCGGCAGGCGCTTCGGCATCCCCCCGATGGGGCAGCTCGTGCAGCGCTATCGCGAGTTGGGACTTCCCTTCCTGCGCCTGCGCTGCGCCGATCCCGCGCTGCGCCCGTTTTTCGCGCGGCTCGGCTTTTACGACGCGGCGGACGGCGTGATGGAAAAGGACATCCGCGAGCGCATCCCACAGATTATTACTGTTTGATTGCGCGCAGGAATTTGACACGGCCCGCTTTTTTCTGTAAAATAGAGATAATCAGCCTCGCAGTTTCAAAGGAGAAAACGCGATGGATCTGAAGGACGAGCCGCTGCTGCTCGCGACGAACCCGCGCGGGCTGGACTACGACGTGGCGAAGGTGCTCTCCGAAGCCTCCTTCACCCCGCGCATCGAGGCGACGTCCAACCTCGACCACATCATCTTCTCGATGGTACAGCACCACCTCGGCATCAGCATCGAAGCGGCGCTTATGCTGACGGATAAGGAGAACGCTGCCGTGCTGCGCCCATTCGATCCGCCCCAGTCGCGGCGGCTGGTCATGGCCGCACGCTCGTTCCGCACGCTCTCCCCCGCCGCCAACCAGTTTGTCAGCCACACAAAGGCGGCGCTGCGGAAAATGGAGCCGGATCGGATCCTGTTCTGATTTTGAACTGCATAACCATTCGCGGCAGACGTTATGTCTGCCGCGAATGGTTTTCAAATATGTACTTTTCACAACCCGCTTACGAGTACCGCTATTACCCAAGCCAATATGGCTGCAACAGCAATAGCGGACATCACATCGGCAACACGAGCGCCTCTCTGCATCTCATGACGCAAACTCCATAAAGCCCGAATCTGCAAACAGATAGCAGCAACAGCAAATACCAACGACGGAATCAGCCCATACAGTATCCATACATCATCCTGTAGCACCAAACCGCGCTGTACAGAAAAATACCAAGCCATCCGCGCCAGCACAAATCCGACATAGAGTGAAAGAATGGCGATAAATGCCTTTCGCCGCTGTATTGCAGCTATCTTATTATCCTTACTCATTTTCTCACCCCAAGATTATCTGCAATCAAGAGTATTAGCTATGGCAATAATATGTAAAGGGGCTGCTTGCTCCCTTCAACCCTTCCTGCAGATAAAACCGCCCCTCATACTTATATTGCCGATCTGCGCCAATAGAAGTAATATGCTCTGACCCATAGTAGTAAAACGAACCAACTGTTGATGACGGTGCGCTATCCGCCGCGTTAGCTACCGCGGTAGCCAGTCCACTTATAATCCCTGCCGTAATTCCCGGCATTCCGGCAGCACTAAAAGCCGCCGCGATAACAACAGCAATTGCACTCCATACAAGTTCTTTGATAAAATTAGAAAACGTAACACTCTGCTTTTCTTTGTAATACCTGTTCTTAGTATATTCAGATGCACTGCCATACAATGGTGTTGTACTATATTGTCTGTTATGCATTCTTGCAGTATTCAATTGCTGCGCCACCTCAACTTCTTCGGTTTCAAATGCCACACGTTGCCCATTGATCCAGATATTTGTCGGAGAAATATATATTAATTCCGTCGTTTTTCCATCTGGATCAGACATGTTCGCAATAATGGCACCCGCATGATAGCTAAGTGTTACATATGCTGTATTGTCCATGCTGCATACTGCATATAAAATCTCTCTGTCGTCTACACCATCTATTTTGACAATACGTACCCACTCTTTATCGAGTCCCATTTGAGAAAAGCTATTACAGTCCTGCTCAATTCTTTTCTGTACCTCTGAATCAGCACTTTTGTACTCAGATGCCAATATATACTTATTATTTTCTAAATCCAACGCATATGCCGGTAGGGTTAAAAGCTCGATCATGCACACAGCCAAAAACACAGCTACAATCTTTTTCGCTTTAACCTCCTCATTTCATCGTCCGCATAACTTATGCTTCAATTTCGATTGCTCGTCTCGTTCATTCCCCCTTACAGTTATCTAATGCAAAAATACACTAATAGTGTCTTAATGTCAACTCTATATATCGTTTTTTTGTTGTTTTTTACACTTATATTTGTACATAATCACATATTTGCAGTACATTTATAGGCAGCAAACGAAGAATATACCTACAAATTGCAAATCAAAAGTTACCTCTTGTAATTCCCTTCCAATGCGCTTATAATAAACCCCGTTGGGCCGCAGCAGGCCCGACCGCCCTATGTGCAGGGATGGCGCGTCAAGTGCCGGACGGATGGGAGGCTGCCGCCGGACGAAGGAGCGTTTGCTCCGCGATGCCATTCCAGCTTCCACAGCGGGCGCCATCATTTTTTTGCATATGATAACCGCTACCTCCCACTTTTATCAAAGTCAGGAGGTATTTTTTATGTCCAACAACCCCAAACAGGCCATGTCCGTCCGCGTGCTCGCCGGGTGCGCACTGCTGACGGCGCTGAGCGTCGTGCTATCGCGGCTCATGTCGCTCATTCCGAACGAGCTGACGCGCTTTTCCATCGAAGCCGTGCCGCTGTTCATCGCGGGACTCCTGTTCGGCCCCATCCCCGGCGCGATGGCGGGCTTCGCGGCCGACTTCATCGGCTGCCTGTTCTCTCCGTACGGCTATAACCCCATTTTCTGCGTGCCGCCGATCCTGTACGGCCTGTGTGCGGGACTCTTCCGCCCCATGCTCGCCCGCCGCGGTTTGACGCTGCCGCGCATCGCGCTGGCGTTCCTGCCCGCGCTCGTCTTCGGGTCGGTGCTCTACCAGAGCGGCGCGCTCGCCCTCGTCTACGGCGGCGCGAGCAAGCAGGCGTTCTTCCTCGCCCAGCTCGCCTCGCGCAGCGTGCAGTTCGCCGTGACCGGCGCGGCGGATATTCTGATCGTCTGGATGCTCGGGCGCAGCGGCGTGTTCTCCGCCGTGCGCCTGTGGCCGCCGGTTGCAGTGACGGGAAGTGAGCGGGCATGAACATCGACGAAACCCTCGCCTATATCCACACGACCGACTGGCGCGGGACAAAGCCGGGGCTCACACGCATCCGCGCCCTGCTCGACCGGCTCGGAAACCCCGAGCGGCAGCTGAAGTTCGTTCACGTCACCGGCACGAACGGCAAGGGCTCCACCTGCGCCATGCTCGCCTCCATCCTGCACGAGGCGGGGCTGCGCACGGGGCTTTACACCTCGCCCTACATCGTGCGCTTTAACGAACGGATCCAGGTCAACGGCGAGCAGATCCCGGACAACGCGCTCTGCGCCCTCACCGAGGAGGTGCGCGCGCAGGCCGACGCCATGCCCGACCATCCGAGCGAGTTTGAGCTCGTCACGGCCATCGCCATGCTCTGGTTCCTGCGCAGCCGCTGCGACATCGTCGTATGCGAGGTCGGCATGGGCGGCGAGTTCGACGCCACGAACGTCATCCCCGCGCCCGAAGCCGCCGTGTTCACGAACATCGGCCTCGACCACATGCAGTACCTCGGCGGCACCGTCGAAGAAATCTCCGCGACGAAGGCCGGAATTCTCAAGCCCGGCTGCGACGCAGTGCTCTACCCCTCCGGCGCGGCCGCGGAGAACGTCATCGCCGCGCGCTGCCGCGCGCTGGGCGTGCCGCTGCATCGGGTGGACTTCTCCTCCCTGCGCCTGACCGCCGCGTCGCTCCAGCGGCAGATTTTCAGCTTCGGCGAACGGTCGATGCTGCGCCTGCCGCTGCTCGGCGGCTTCCAGCTGCGAAACGCCGCCGTCGCGCTGACGGTGGTGGACGTGCTGCGTGGACGCGGCTGGAACATTCCGGAGCCCGCCGTGCGCGCGGGGCTCGCGTGCGTGCGCTGGCCGGGGAGGCTCGAGGTTGTGCGGCGCGAGCCGCTCTTCCTCATGGACGGCGGCCACAATCCGCAGTGCGTGCAGGCGCTGGCGGAGAACCTGCGCACCTATCTCCCAAGCCGCCCGCTCACGGTGCTGACGGGCGTCCTCGCGGACAAGGACTGGCAGCACATGTTCGCCCCCCTCGCCCCGCTCGCGGAGGGCTTCGTCACCGTCACGCCCGATAACCCCCGCGCGCTGGACGCGCAGACGCTCGCGGAGGGGCTGCGCGCCTTCGGAAAGCCCGTCACGGCGTGTTCCTCCATCGCGGAGGGCGTCCGCCTTGCAAAGGCGCGCGCGGGCGTGCGCGGCGCGGTGCTCTGCTGCGGGTCGCTGTACCTGCTCGGCGACGTGCTCTCAGCGCTGGAGACATAATCCCGCCGCGCGCGGCATACGCTTTTACCAAATCGGTAAAGGACGGGATGCAGCATGCGCAAGCGCTCAATAAAGGTCTTTCTCGTAAGGCGGAGGGTCGTGGCCGTGCTGGCGGCGCTGGCTCTGGCCGCCGGAATCTTCTACGCCGTCAGCTACCCAGGCTCCGTCAGCGCGGCCGCCGCGAAGCGGCAGCTCCCGATCTACTCGGTCGAGCGCACGGACGGCAAGTTCTGCTCCATCTCCTTCGACGCCGCGTGGGGCAACGAGGATACGCAAATACTCATCGACATCCTCGCGCGCTATGACATCAAGGCGACATTCTTCGTCGTGGGCGACTGGGCGGAGAAATACCCCGAGTCGGTCAAGGCGCTGCACGACGCGGGGCACGAGGTCATGAGCCACTCGAACCACCACGACCACTACAACACCCTCACCGCTGAGCAGATCATCGCCGACGTCACCGCCAGCAACGAGCGCATCAGCGCCAGCACCGGTGTCACGCCGACGCTCATCCGCTGCCCCTACGGTGAGTACGACGACCACGTCATCTCCGCTATCCGCTCGATGGGCATGGAGCCGATCCAGTGGGACGTCGACAGTCTCGACTGGAAGGACTACGACGCGCCGACGATCTGCAAGCGCGTCACCTCGAAGCTCGCGCCGGGGTCGATCGTCCTGTTCCACAACGCCGCGCTCCACACGCCCGAGGCGCTGCCTGAGATTCTCGAGTGCATGATCCGGGAGGGCTACACCGTCCTGCCCATCAGCCAGCTCATCCTCCACGAGAGCTACACCATCGACCACACCGGCCGCCAGTTCGCTGCGCAGACGGATGAAACCGGCGAAGCCGCAGGCTGAAAGAGCATACACCCCCAGCGCTTGAGCGCTCGGGGGTGTATGCTCTTATTGGAAGGAGTTTTTCAGAGTGCCGATTCCTTCAATCGTGACCTCAACCGTGTCGCCCGCGCGGAGCCAGCGCTTCTGGTCTGCCGGGTATCCCAGCATGACGCCCGAGGGCGTCCCGGTGAAGATCACGTCGCCCGCCTTCAGCGGGATACGCGGCATGAGATAGCGCACCAGCTCCTCCGGCGAAAAGATCAGGTCAGAGGTATTCGAGTGCTGGCGCAGCTCGCCGTTGACGCGGCAGGAGATCCCGAGCCCTCCCGCGGGCAGGCTCTCCGCGTCCACGGCATAGGGGCCGATGGGGCCGAAGCCGTCATACGTCTTGCCGCAGAGCCACTGGCCCGACGCGCGCTGCCACTCGCGCACGGAGAGGTCGTTGCCGCAGGTGCAGGCGAACACGCGCCCGCCCTCTCCCATCACCAGCACCAGCTCCGCCTCATAGTCGATCTCCTCCGCCGCGGGCAGGGCGATTGCCTGTCCGTGCGCGGCCAGCGCGTTCGGTAGCTTGCAGAACACGGTGGGGTTCTCCGGCAGCGGGATGCCGCACTCCGCCGCGTGCGCCCGGTAGTTCAGGCCGATGCAGAGGATCTTCTCCATCCCCGTCACAACCGGCGCAAGCGTTAGAGATTCCTCCTCCAGATACGGCCCGTCCAGCGCCGCGAGCGCGGCGGTATCGCCGCTCTGGCAGAGCGCCAGCATCGTCTGCGGCAGCTCCGGGTGCGCCGACATGTCCACAACGCCCTTCTCCGTGATGACGCCCAGCGTGGGGCGCCCGTCCCTGTAAAACTGCAAAAATTTCATATTCCGTCCTCCGTGCGGCTTTTTCACCAGCTTAGCACAGCGGCGCACGGCGGTCAACTTCTTTCCGCCCTACAGCCCCAGATTCCCGGCGATGCCGATACGCCCCACGTTCAGCGTCTGCATGCAGATTTTAAAGTCCTTGCCCTCCTGCCCCAGCAGATTCTCCTTCGGGACGATCCTGTCGGTGAACACGATCTCGGAGGTGTGGACGCCGTGCAGCCCCATCTTATTTTCGATCTTCCCGACGGAAAAGCCGGGGAAGGTGCTCCCGATGATGAAGGCGGAGAGCCCCTTCGTCCCCTTGGACTTGTCCGTCATGGCGAAGATGACGAACACGCCCGCTTTGGAGCCGTTCGTGATGAACATATCTTCGAGTCGTTGATGACGTAGTGGTCGCCCGCCAGACGCGCCTGCGTCTGCGATTTCGACGCGTCGGAGCCCGCGTTCGGCTCGGTGATGCCCATACCGCCGAGGACGCCGCCCGTTGTCAGCATTGGCAGGTACCTTCGCTTCTGCTCCTCCGTCCCGTGCTCCAGAATCGGCACGCAGCAGAGCGTATGCCCGGCCATGATGTCGCTCGTGGAGGCGCAGGCCTTCGCCCGCTCCTCCGCGCAGATGGCGGTGGAAAGCTGGTCGGACCCGGCGCCGCCGTACTCCCTTGGCGCGGTCATGCTGATGACGCGCAGCCGGAACAGCTTGCGGATGTTCTCGGCTGGAAATTCGTGCGTCCGGTCAATCACCGCCGCGATGGGCTTTACCTCGTTTTCGGTAAAGGCGCGGATCATCTTGCGGATCAGTTCTTGTTCACGGGTCAGGGAAAAATCCATGGCTTTGTCTCTTCTTTCTGTTCGGATTTGAATGGGTCGGCGGCCGCCCCGCCGCGCTTGCAAAGCGTGCCGGTTCCGGATATAATACAGGAAGCCGTGCTCCCACCATGCAAGGAGGTTTCTCTATAACGCTTTTCGATTATCTCAATTTTCTGGCCGTGGCCGAGTGCCGGAGCATCACCACCGCCGCGGACCTGCTCCACCTGACAAAGTCCGCCGTGAGCCATAACCTCTCCAAGATTGAAAAGGAGCTATCCGTCCCGCTGTTCTTCCGCGGGAGCAGCGGCTGGGAGTTGACGAGTACCGGCAGGCACTTCTGCCCTACGCGCAGAGCGTCATCCGCGCCGATCAGGCGTTCGCGGAGGTCGTCCGCGGCCTGACGGGGCTCTCCTCCGGCCGCGTGAAGCTCGGCACCTGCTCGAGCACCTGCATCAACTGGATTCCCGGCATTCTCAAGAGCTTCCGCGCCCTGCACCCGGGGATCACGGTGGAGGTTGTGTCCGGCTTCTGCAATTCCCAGCTCACCGCGAAGCTCCGCGCCATCGGCGCGGCATCGCCCTCCCCGTCGCGCAGCACATGGGCATCACCGCCGGCTCCTCGTTCACGTCCGTGGACGACACCAGCCTTGTCGCCCTTGCCGAGAGCGGGCTGGGCTTTAACCGCCCCGATGGGAAGAAGCAAGCCAACAATTTTTGACGTCGGTTCAATTCCGCTCAACCGCCCCCTGACGCGTAGTTTTTCTGTGCATAACGCGCAAATTTTTTCAGTGCTTTTGTCATCTCCGTCAAAAACCGCACCGCAATTGAACCCCGGTTGAATTTTCTTCACCCATAAAAGTCTCACAGAGTTCGCGGAGCGAAGTGAGAATCTCAATACAAAAAGGATCCCCCGGCTGTGCCGGGGGATCCTTTTTGTATTGACTTATATCTCGTACTTGCTGATGTCCTTCGGCAGGCAGATCTCGAGGATCAGCCCCACCACGAACACGCCCGCGACCATGTTCCCCGCAAAGATCTCGCCGAACATGGACGGGAGATTATCGAAGAATCCGTCCACCTGCGTCGCGCCCACGCCAAGGCAGATCGACGTCGCGGCAATGAGGGTGTTGCGCTGGTTCATGACCGCGTCCTGCAGCATGCGCACACCCGACATCATGATTGAGCCGAACATGATGACCGTGCAGCCGCCAAGCACACAGTCCGGCAGCGTCGTGAAGAACGCGCCGATCGGCGGGAACAGACCGCCGAGGATCATCGCCAGCGCGCCGAACATGATCGTAAAGCGGTTGACAACGTGCGTCATGGAGATCAGGCCCACGTTCTGGCTGAACGACGTGATGGGCGAGCAGCCGAACACGCCGCCGGAGACAGCGGAGATGAAGCCGTCCACGCACAGGGAGCCCGAGACCTCCTCCGCCGTGATGTCGCGGCCGAGGCCGCCGGTACAAGTCGCGGTCGTGTCGCCGATCGTCTCCACGGCGGAGACGATGAACACCAGCGCGAATGAGAGGATCGAACCCAGCTGGAACTGCGGCTTAAAGGCGAAGAGCTTCGGAATCGCCATGACGCCGAGCGACTGGATCGTCTGCCCCATGGACGCGAAGTCCACCATGCCAAAGAAAATGGACACCACGTACCCCACCAGCATCCCAAGCAGCACATAGAGCTGCTTGGCGACGCCCTTGAGCGTCGTGTGGAACACGAGCGCCGCCGTGAGCGTGATCGTCGCGACGAGCAGGTTCTGCCACGAGCCGAGCGGATACGCCGACGACGAGCCGAACGACGACACGCCGACATTCAGAATGCTCAGGCCGATCGCAATCACCACGCACGACGACAGCACCGGCGAGATGATCCGCCGCCAGTATTTCGCCGTCAGGCCGAGGATGCCCTCAAAAATACCGCCGACGATGATTGACCCGACCATGATGCCGTAATCCTGCGACGCGGCGGACATGCAGGCCGCGAGGAACGTGAAGCTCAGTCCCATGACAACCGGCAGACCCGAGCCGACCTTCCAGATCGGATAGAGCTGGATCAGCGTGCCGATGCCGGCGATGAGCATGCAGTTCTGCAGCAGCTGCGCCGTCTCAATAGTGGTGAACGCCTGACCGTTGTAAACGGCCACGGAGGCGATGATAATCAGCGGTGCGATGTTCGCCACAAACATGGCCAGCACATGCTGCAGCCCGAAGGGGATGGCCTTGCCGACCGGCACCCGCCCCTCCAGCTGATAGACGTTCTCGATGCGAGCCTCCTGATGCACTTTCTTCATAATCTTTCTCCTTTTATATATTTACCAAGACCGCCCGCCGATTCCCGCGCGCGGCGGCAGCCCACAGACATGAAAAGGGTAAAAAGCTGCCTGCGGCTGCCATGCTCGGACCGTGCCGCCCGAATATGTTGGCATTATCTACAGATTAGCACAGTATTCACGGCAAATCAATGTTATCTTTCCACATATTTGAAAGCAATGGCCCGCGCATGCCCGTCCGGAGACGGTGCATGCGCGGGCCGATGATTCAGTTTCCGGCGAAGGGCGAAGTCGCGTTCTTCGCAAGCGCCTGCCAGTTGCTGCTCACGCGCATATCGCTCTGCACGCTGTACCAGTCTCCGGGAAGAAACTGATTGCCGTTGTTCTCGTCAATGCGCCAATCATTCGAGGCAATGACATACTGCGGATGCGCCGTTTTTTCACTGCTGTCGATGGCCTTCCCGGTGAAGGGATTCGTCGGGTTTTCAATCAGGCCGGAGGTCGCAAGCGTGGGCACATCGCCGTTCGTCATAAACTCATCGGACGTCGTAAAGCCCGCGGCATTGAAGTCCTTCACCATCAGCAGCGGATAATACTGCTGGGCATCGAAATCCCCGTCATCGGAAATAAGATTGCTCAGCTGGCGCAGCGGGAAGGCGTGGTCAGCCACAAGGATAATACGCGTGTTGTCATAGACACCATTATCGCGCAGATAGTCGAACCACTCCCCGAGCTGCAGCAGCGCCGCCATATTGCTCTGGTAGTGCGTCACCTGCAGCTCCGTCTCCATGCGCAGCGTCTGTCCGTCCACCGTAAAGCGGTCGGCATGCTCCGCCTCATAGTCCGTGTTGTCGACATTCTGGCTGGGCGTATAGTCCGGCTCCTGCAGCATCATCACATCGTGCGTGGTGTCGTTGGTCATCATGAGGAAGGTATTCCGGCTGTCCTTGGTGACCTTCGTAATTTGGGTGAGATTCTGAAGCACATTATACGGCTCCATAAAGGCGCTGTAAAGCCCGGTGGAGGTATAGAGACCCGTAACCTTCTGGCCGGCCGCCGTCGTGCTTCCGTCCTCGGCTACGCTTGCATGGTTGTAGTCGCCGCCGTTATAGAGCGGACTGTGCAGGAACAGCGGCATCGTCTTCATAAGCGCATAGCAGAAGAAGTTGCGGCTGTTGTCCTCAATCAGCTCCTTCTTTGAGCGGGTATCCGTAAACTTGCCCTTGGTGATGTAGGTGTGAATATCCGGATAGTCGTCGTAAATTGAGAGGTCCGGAATCCACTGATAGCCCGCATAGGTCGGGTCACAGACCGTCACGTCATAACCATTCTGTTCAAAGAGCACGGGCATCACCCTGAGCGCCTCGTTGTGCTTGCTGCCCAGAGATTCGCTGCTGCGGTTGTTCATCTCAAGCGGCGTATATTCATAGCCGCCGAAGATCGCGGGAGAACCGAAGATCGTACTCCCGCCGAAGGAAATCGTGTTTGCGTAATTCGTAAAGCCCGAGAACTGCTTCTGCAGCTCCGGCTTCTCATTGAAAATATACGGGATATACGCCGCCATGCCGCGATCCATCATCAGGACGACAACATTCTGCCCCGTCTTGCTCAGCGTGAACTGCGGTGTCTCCGTTTGGGTGCTCTCCGACTGATTCTTCACCTCGTTGACAGAGCTGCGGATCCCCACGATGTTCACGGCGGACATCGCCACAAGGGCCACCGCGGCAATCACAAGCACCTCGTGCAGATGCTTTTTGACATAGACCGTCAGTAAATACAGCACCGCCCCCGCCGCCAGCAGCACCGCAAGGTTGATGAAGATCTGCTTCGGCGAGAAGTACAATCCGTTTTCATAGCGCAGTCCCGCCGTCAGAATCCCCAGATTCTTCCCGAAGAACATATAGTCGATGATTGCGGCGCCGCAGAGCACCCAGACGGCGCGGTCAAAGATGCGGCGCGCAGCGGGGCTTGCGAGCCAGTAGAAAATGCCCATCCAGATCACGAACGTGCCGAAGGCGAGGCAGAAGGAGCTCACGATAAACCACAGCGGGTGGTAGAAATAGTTGATGTCCACGAACTCCTGCGGCGAGGCCTTGATGACCGCCGACGGGATCAGCAGACCCGTCAGCACCGCGAGAAACACCGCCCCGGAGAGGAAGAGCTTCTTGTTAAAGAGCGGCTGCGCCTGCTCTTTAACCCCGCCCTGCACAGGGCGGCGGGCACGCACGAGCATCACCAGAACCGGCACCTGCAGCCCAAGACCCGCGATGACGAAGAACACCTCGCGCAGCACCGTGGGATGGTGGTAGAAGAACAGCCCGAACACCAGCAGGCACGCGCCCGCGATGGACGCGAGCACAGCCAGCACCTTTCCGGGGTGCTTGAGCTTGTAGAAAATCGTCTTGACGAGGGAGAACAGGTTGTTGAGCGTCCAGTAAAACACCAGGCCGGAGGGCGAGGTATAGAGGAACACGAGGAAGAACAGCGCCATGGCATAGAGCTGAATCTTCGTCTTGAGGAGGCTCCCCTTCGTGAAGATCACGCAGGAGACGAGGTTCACGGCCGTCATAATGATCGGCAGAATGTTCACCGAAAGGCCCGCGATGGTGAGCAGTCCGTCGGGCTTGCCCAAATCGGCGATCGGCCCGAAGGAGACGCCGTTTAAAAGCGAGAGCGTCGAGAGAAACTGGTAGGCCGCGATGAAAAACGGGATCTCCAGAAACAGCGACGTCGCGCCGCGCAGCACATAGGTCGGCTTGTAGTTGTTCTGGCGGTAATACGTCTGGAGCATCATCATGCGCTCGTCGCCGCTGAACGTCTTTTTGATGTGCGCGACGCCCTTATTCAGACGCAGCTCCGTCTGCTGCTCCTCCTCCTGCATGGCGTCGGCGCGGCGGTAGAGCGGCAGCACGAGGAAGTTCATCATCAGGCTCAGCACGATGATGGACAGGCCCAGATTGCCGATCAAACGCTCGGCCATCATGTAGATTACCTCAAAGAGGAGCCGCAGCGGCCGGATCAGCAGCGTCCCCAGAATTGAAAAAAACGACATAGCTTACTTCTTTCCCTCTTCCTGCGATTTCAGTTCCTGATACTTCGCGAGCAGATAGTTCGCCGCGCGGACGGCGCCCTCTCCGGGGTGCTCCCACGTCTCGGCGCGCACCTCCTGCCGCCCCGCCTCATAGCGCGGATCCGTCAGGCAGGCGTCGATCATGCCGCGCAGGCCGCTCATGTTCTCCGGTGTCAGCTTCTCGCCGATGCGCGGCAGCGCCGTGAACGTCCAGAGCGGCTTGTCGAGCCACCACGCGTCATAGGGACTCTTGTCGAACTCGGTGTCGGCATAGATGACGGGCTTATCGTACACAAGGGCGAAGTCGAAAATAACGCCCGAGAAATCGGAGATCATGATGTCCGAGCGGCGCAGCACCTCGAAGTTATCGTTGTCGCGGTTCCACTCGAGCCGGTCGGATTCCGGATAGTCGCGCATGAGCTTTTCCATCAGCTCCGTCTCGGATTTGAAGGACTGCGGATGCGGGCGGATGATGACGTGATAGCCCGTCGCGAGCAGCTCGTCGATGATCTTTCCGCCGTACTTCTGCAAGATGGCGCTCTTTCCCCACGAGGGCGCGAGCAGCACCGTCCGCTTGTGCGGCGGCGTCGGCCCGGCATCGCGCAGGCGGCGGGCCATCTCATCCATGTAGGGGATGCCGATCTTCACGAGCTCCTTTTCCGGCAGACCGCGCAGCTTCTCGAGCGCGCGCACGTCCTGCACCTGATACTCGCCCGACAGCAGCACCGCGTCATAGTAGTCGATGCCGAACATGCGATACGTCACGACCTCGCTCGCGGCGTGGAGCATGTGGACATAGTATCCAACGTCCTTCGAGCGCTTCCACTGGTAGACGTCCAGCCCCGGCGTCGTCGAGAGCACCATCGTCGCCTTGAGGAAGTTCAGCTTCGCGAAGGCCTTGTTGCCGTCGCCGATGAACTGCCCCTTGATGTGTTCATAGGGGTTATTTATGGCGGGGTCGTCGGCGGAAGCGGTCATGTATACCACGTCCATCCCGCGCCGGTTCAGCTCGCGGCAGACGGGCTCGAACACATTCCAGTACCGCTTGTCGTCCGAGAAGATGATGAACGGAAGCTTCTCCGTGTCCCCCTCCACCTTCTTGCCGCCGCTCAGAATAAAGCGGAGCTTGACGATCCAGGACTTGAGCAGGTAGTTCAGCGCCCCGATGATTCCGATCAGGATCGCAAAGAGCATGCTGCCCGTGCCCGGATCAATGTACAGTCTCATAGTCGTTCTCCTTCATCATGCCGCACCCGGATTTTGACGCAAAAAAGCGGGAGCGCGGCGCAGCGCCCCGGCGCTCCACAGACAGATACGGCAGTTTTACCTGGAATTTACACAGATACTGACATTATATTTCATCACGCCCCAAGTTGCAAGCACTTTTTCCCCTTTTCGGCGCGCGGTAAGGCTGCTGTGCCTCCGGCGGGGTACTTTTTGCCGCTGTTGGCAAAAAGTATGCAAAAAACGCCGCTTCTCCCGCCAGAACACAAAAAAGCGAGACTGCTCTCGCAGTCTCGCTTTTTTTATGCAAATTAAACGCGGATAAAGTGCAATTACTTGCCCATGTTCATCTGCGCGGCGACCTCGGCGGCGAAGTCCTCCTGCTTCTTCTCGATGCCCTCACCGGTCTGGAAGCGGACAGCGTCGACGAACTTGATGGAGCCGCCCAGCTTCTTGGCCGCATCGGCGATATACTTCTCGACGGTGCCCTGGAAGATGTCGCTGCGGACGAAGTCCATCTGCAGCAGGCAGTTCTCCTCATAGAACTTATTCATCTTGCCCATGACGATCTTCTCCTTGACCTGCGCGGGCTTGGAGGCCATCTTGGGATCGGAATCCATCAGCGCCAGAGCGATCTTCTTCTCCTCGGCCAGAACATCCTCGGTGACCTGGGTCTTGTCCCAGAAGCGGGGATTCAGCGCGGCGATCTGCATGGCGACGTTCTTGCCGACCTCGGTGGCGTCCACGCCGCCCTCGACAGCCAGATTCACCAGCACGCCGATCTTGCCGCCGGCATGGACATAGCCCACGCTGGTGTTCGTCTCAAAGCGGACGAAGCGGCGGATCTGCAGGTTCTCACCGATGGACATGACCTTCTCGGGCATGGTCTCAGCGACGGTCAGGTCGCTTCCGGGATACTTGCTGGCCATCAGCGCGTCGATATCGGCGGGCGCGTTCTCGGCGACAGCCTTGGCGATGTCCTTGACGAAGGCGACGAACAGGTCGCTCTTGGCGCAGAAGTCGGTCTCGCAGTTGACCTCGACCATGGCGCCGACGCCGTTTTCGACCAGCGCATAGGACATACCCTCGGCGGCGATACGGCCAGCCTTCTTCGCGGCCTTGGCCAGGCCCTTCTCGCGCAGATACTCGACAGCCTTGTCCATGTCGCCGTCGCACTCGGTCAGCGCCTTCTTGCAGTCCATCATACCAACGCTCGTCATCTCGCGCAGGGTCTTTACATCAGCAGCAGTAAAAGAAGCCATTTTAAATTCCTCCATTTTAGTATTTCAAAAGAAAAGCGGGGCAGGGACACGCCCTGCCCCGTGGGTTACGCGGTTTCAGCCGAACGGCAATTACTCAGCCTTGTCCTCGGCAGCCTCTTCGGACTGCTCGCCCTGACGGCCCTCGATCATCGCGTTGGCCATGATGGAGGAGATCAGGCGGATGGCGCGGATGGCGTCATCGTTGCCGGGGATCGGATAATCGATCTCATCGGGATCGCAGTTGGTATCGGCGATGGCAACAACAGGAATGCCCAGACGGTGCGCCTCGGCGATGGCGTTGCGCTCCTTGCGGGTGTCGACGATGAACAGCGCGCCGGGCAGCTTCTTCATCTCCTTGACGCCGCCGAGATACTTCTCGAGCTTGGCGATCTCGCCCATGTGCTTGATGACTTCCTTCTTGGGCAGCATGTCGAACGTACCGTCGGCCTGCATGGTCTTGAGCTGGTTCAGGCGGTCGACACGGGTGCGCATGGTCTTGAAGTTGGTCATCATGCCGCCGAGCCAGCGGGCGTTGACATAGTACATACCGCAGCGGGTGGCCTCCTCGCGGATGGCGTCCTGCGCCTGCTTCTTGGTGCCGACGAACAGCAGGGACTCGCCGTTCTCGGACAGCTGGCGCACGAAGTTATAGGCCTCCTCGAGCTTCTTGACGGTCTTCTGCAGGTCGATGATGTAGATACCGTTGCGCTCGGTGTAGATATAGGGGGCCATCTTGGGGTTCCAGCGGCGGGTCTGGTGGCCGAAGTGCACGCCAGCCTCGAGCAGCGCCTTCATGGATACAACGTTCTGATTTGCCATGTTTGTTCATTACTCCTTTGATTTTTGGTTTTTACCTCCAGCCCCTTCCTCCCCCCGGCCAACCCTTGCGGGCACCGACCGAAAGTCCGGGGCTGTGCGGAATGCTGAAATATAATACCACAGGCAAATGTATATTGCAAGCTGTTTTTCGGAATTCTTCCGTAAAATCTGCGTTTTATCTTCTCTCGCCCCGGTTTCAGCCGCCCCAGCGGCGTTTTTTGCGCTGCGGCGGTGGATCGCGGCGCTGGAAGGGCTTGTCGACGATCACGATGTCGCAGCCGAACTTCTGCACGCACTCCCACGGGATGTAGTAATCCTCTCCCCTGCCGAACAGGCCAAAGAACCGACACGGCCCGAACACGACGATGGCCTTGATCTCCCCCTCGGGGTATTTGATCTCCAGATCCCCCACATAGCCCAGGCGGCAGCCGTCGCAGACGTTGACGACCTCCTTGCGCCGCAGGCACGAAAATCTCTCCAGCATAGCATACCACCTCGCCGCTATCCTATGCCGCGCACGGCGCGTCCCATACTGTCGAAGCGGCGCGGATTCCGCCGGGCCGTATAAGCCGGGTTTGCCGGGGAAATACTGCTACCATCCGAAATATCCGATGGGTGGAGGCTTGAAGCATGCAGGGGAAGGTGGAAATCTGCGGGGTCAACACGGCGCGTCTGCCGGTGCTGAAGAATGAGGAGATGATGGCGCTGCTGCGCCGGACGAAGGAGGGCGACCGCGCCGCGCGCGAGCAGCTCATCTGCGGCAATCTCCGGCTGGTGCTGTCGGTCATCCAGCGCTTTCTCGGGCGGGGCGAGAATGTCGACGACCTATTTCAGGTCGGCTGCATCGGGCTCATCAAGGCCATCGACAACTTCGACATCCGCCAGAACGTGCGCTTTTCGACCTACGGCGTGCCGATGATCGTCGGGGAGATCCGCCGCTATCTGCGTGACAACAGCGCCATCCGTGTCTCGCGCTCCATGCGCGACACGGCCTACAAGGTGCTGCAGGCGCGCGAAAAGCTCATGGCCGACTCCCAGCGCGAGCCGACGGTCGAGCAGATCGCCCGCTATCTCGACCTCCCGCGCGAGGAGGTTGTCTTCGCGATGGACGCCATCGTGGATCCCGTGAGCCTGTACGAGCCGATCTACGAGCACGGCGGCGACACGATCTGCGTCATGGATCAGGTGAAGGACACGGAGAACACGGACGACAGCTGGATCCGTCAGATCTCGCTCAAGGAGGCGATCCGCCGCCTGCCCGATCGCGAGCGGAACATCCTCGCCCTCCGCTTCTACGAGGGCAAGACGCAGATGGAGGTCTCCGCCGAAATCGGCATCTCGCAGGCGCAGGTCAGCCGTCTGGAAAAAACCGCCCTCGGTGTCATCCGCAAGAACCTCTGAGCCGCGTTCTCACGTGATCTCTCAGTTCACTTCTTCCGCAGCGACCGCAGCAGTTCCTTGAACTGACGCCATTCGGCTCTTTCTCCTTCAATGAACTGCTTATGAATATCTTTCGGGATAATCGGTTCTTTATCTACGGGCAGCGGTGCGTCCAGATCCGGCGGCGTGCCTCCGTCACAAATCCAGTTTTCACTCCCAAGCCAGCCGCGCAGAAACGGTTCCGTCTCCTTGTCGTATCGCAGAAGAATCTGTTTATGAATGTCATACGTTTTGAGGACACTCTGTCCCGCAAAATTGGGAATCACACGGTTTGAAATCAAGAGATAGTAGCGCGTTACGAGGGATGCATCCTCTATTCTCTCCCGGACAAACAAATAATGCACCATCCCCGTGCAGCGCACCTCACACAGCACCTTTCCCCAGCGCCGGGACCTTATCTGTCGATCCTCGATGATGAAGACCGTGCTTAACTTTGGCCAATATAAAAACACCGTCATCCATGCATAGGCTCCGCTAATACCTATACAACACATTTTTTGAAATATCCTAAGATCACTCCAAACACCAAGCACTGCAGGCAAAAGCAAAAGAAAGCCAGCCGTTGAAAGCCCAATTTTCTTCTGGAAACGCACATCTTTTGACAGGACAAATTTCTTCCCATCACTTCTCCCCATTTACATCCCTCCGCCGCACGCAGGTACTGCCCGCGTGCCGTTCATCCTTTAGTTTTGCCATAGTTTTCCGTAGAATTTACACCATAACTTTAGTTATATTAAAAATCGTGCTGTCCTGCGCGGCTTTTTCGGCCAATAATTTTAGTTCAACTAAAATTATTGGCTATATTTCTTTCGATATTTTAGTTTTACCATAGTTTATGTTGTTAGCCGCGAAGCCACTTCACGCTCATATCCGCGGCTGTTTTTTCTCCGAAACAGTTCTCCAAATCCAAAATCGATCAGTTCGCAGCTTCTTACAATATATCGCAGTTTCTCTCCCACCAATGCTCTCCGAAGGTGATTCTTTATCTGTTCAATCTCCATGAAGATATCTCCCACTTATCCTGCATTTTTAAACCCAAGACTATGGCCAAACTAAAATTCCGGCGCCCACTTTTTAGATGCACTAATATTTTCATCAGAAATCTCGAATAAATTTTAGTTTTACCATGCATTGGCCACTTACCGCCGTTTTTCCTTCCCGCGGCGGTGGGACTGCTTTTCGCGCTCCCGTTTCTGCTGACGTACGCGCTCCAGCCAGCGCATACGCGCCCGGAATTCCTCCTCCGCTTGGGCGGCATCCCACCTGTCGCGTGGCTTGGTGGAATACGGAATTCCGTTTTCGCGGCACCACACCTGTGCGGCGTCCAGCAGGAACTGCCGCTCAAAGGCGGCGTACTCTCCGGTCAGGTTCCGCTCCTCCAGCATCCTCCCGACTGCGTCGATCGCCGCGTCCCGATCCGCCGACGTCCGCAGAATGCGCAGATACTGCCTGCGCAGCAGTCCGTCCGCCTTCCGGTCGAAAAATGCGCGGTGAAGCGTTTCAATCTCCACATACGGGAGCGGTATGCAGCCCGCGCGCTCCTCCGCGGGCTGCCCCTGCCGGGTCTCCCCGTCCAGAACCGCGCATCTCTGCGGGCAGAACCAGTGATCCGGCTTTGTCAGCAGATAAGCGCAATCCGTTAGCCACAGTCGTTCCATACTTTCCTCCTACCACTTAACTCCTTCGTAATTAATATATAATCCCCTGTTTGTTTTTTAGTTCTACCATACATGCTACGAATTCAACACGGATTTTTCGCAAAAGCAGTCAGTATTCTTTAGCTTAACTAAAACCCACCGCTTCCCCGCTGAACGCACAGAATTTTCTGTCTATATTATACAGAATTCCCCGCACACCCGCAAGGCAAAATGCTGCTTTCGCCAAATACATCTGCGTCGTGCGGCGCGCTATCGTGTTGAATCCGGCCGTGTACTATGTTAATATACAGAATTTACAAATTTAGCCTTGACATCCGCGCGCAAATATATATAATACTTATGGCTCAAAAAAATCTCACTCAATAACTTATGATGAAAATACAGGAGAATCGGTTATGCATTATGATATCGTCATCATCGGCGCCGGCCCCGGCGGCATCTTTTCCGCCTATGAGCTGACACGTCAGGATCCCTCGCTGAAGATCGCCGTGTTCGAGGCGGGCCACAGTCTCGACAATCGCCGCTGTCCCATCGACGGCAAGAAGA
>OLGF01000426.1_pt1 | contig 50060 bp, 48 predicted proteins | sample 1604971 | NCBI WGS metagenome assembly OLGF01 (sample SAMEA3888902, study PRJEB22519) | human gut metagenome | biome: human gut; feature: human-associated habitat; material: faeces | place: Denmark | collected 2011 | reverse complement strand
TCGCCGTGGGCATGGCCACCAACATCCCGCCCCACAACCTGCGGGAGGTCATCGGCGCGTGCATCTGCGTGCTGGATGACCCCAACGCCACCCTCAGCGATCTGATGGAGCACGTCAAGGGCCCCGACTTCCCCACGAAGGGTATCATCATGGGCCGCAGCGGCATTCGCGCCGCCTACGCCACCGGACGGGGCCGCCTGATGGTCCGCGCCCGTCACGAGTTCGAGGAGTTCGGAAACGGCCGCACCCGTATCATCTTCACGGAGCTGCCGTATCAGGTGAACAAGCGGATGCTCATCAAGGCCATTGCCGATCAGGTGGAGGACAAGCGCATCGAAGGCATCTCCGACATCCGCGACGAATCCGACCGGAACGGTATGCGCATGGTCATTGAGCTGAAGCGCGACGCCAATCCGCAGGTGGTGCTGAACCGCCTGTTCGCCCAGACCCAGCTCCAGACCACGTTTGCCATCAACATGCTGGCGCTGGTGGGCGGCGTGCCCAAGGTGCTGAACCTGCGCGAGATGATCTATTATTATATTGAGCACCAAAAGGACGTCATCATCCGCCGCACCCGCTATGAGCTAGGCCGTGCGGAAGCCCGCGCCCATATCCTGGAGGGCTTGCTGGTCGCGCTGGATCACATCGACGAGGTCATCAGCCTGATCCGCGCCGCCAAGACCGGCGCAGAGGCCAAGGAGGGTCTGATGACCCGCTTCGGCCTGACCGAAAAGCAGGCGCAGGCCATTCTGGACATGCGTTTGCAGCGCCTGGTCGGCTTGGAACGCGACCGCCTACGCGAGGAATATGCGGAACTCGAAAAGACCATCGCCTACCTGCGCGACGTGCTGAGCAGCGACGAGCTGGTGCGCGGCATCATCCGCAAGGAGATTCTGGTCATTCGCGATAAATATGCCGATCCGCGCCGCACGGAAATCGTGCCCGTGGCCAACGAAATTGAGTTGGCGGATCTGATTCAGGAAGAGGATATGGCGGTGACGCTGACGCACTTTGGCTACATCAAGCGCGTCACGGCGGATACCTACCGCGCGCAGAAACGCGGCGGCAAGGGCATCACCGGCATGACCACCCGCGAGGAGGATTACGCCGAGCAGATCTTCGTCACCTCCACGCACGCGGAACTGCTGTTCTTCACCACCCGCGGCCGGATGTTCAAGCTCACCTGCTATGAAATTCCGGAAGCCGGGCGCACCGCCAAGGGCACCGCGATTGTCAACCTCCTGCAGTTGGACGGCGGCGAGAAGGTCACGACCGTCATCCCCGTGGACGAAAACCAGGGCGGCAATCTGGTGATGGCGACCAAGAACGGCGTCATCAAAAAGACTGCGCTTTCCGAATTTTCAAACATGCGCGCCAGCGGCCTGATCGCCGTGACGCTGCGCGAGGACGACGAGCTGATCGGCGTGGCGCTGACCGACGGCACCCGCGAGCTGCTGCTGGGCACCCGCCAGGGCATGTCCATCCGCTTCCACGAGGACAATATCCGCCTGATGGGCCGCTCGGCCATGGGCGTCAAATCCATGGAACTCGATCCCGGCGACGAGATCGTGTCCATGAGCGTCGTGCACGAGGGCACGCAGGTGCTCACTGTGTCCGAAAACGGCTATGGCAAGCGCACGCCGGTGGAGGAATACCGCGTGCAGAGCCGCGGCGGCAAGGGCATCAAGGCCATGCAGCTGACCGATAAGACCGGATTGCTGGCCGCGCTGATGCTGGTGCGCGAGGAGGAGGACGTGATGATGATCTCCGACGACGGCACCATCATCCGCACCGCAGTGGCCGACATATCCACCCAGTCCCGCTCAACACAGGGCGTGCGCATGATGCGCCTTGCAGGCGACAGCCGCGTGGTGGCCGTCACCGCCACCGAAAAGGTGGAGGAGACTCCCGAAGCCGAAGCCATTGAGCAGGCGCACGCGCAAGCAAGCGAGGCTCTCGCCGAGGGCGCTGTTCCTGCCGACGAGGCACCGGATGCAGACCTTGACTATCAGGGCGATGAAGAAGCCGACATCGCCCGCCTGCTCGACCGCGCCGAAGCGGACGACGACGGCAACGATACGCCGGAAGACGACATCTAACTTCCAACATCAAAGGGTTCCCACTTTATGCGGGAGCCCTTTTCTGCTACCGTGCCGCAAGCTGCCCCGCAAAAAAGCTCCCTTAAAATCCCATCCCGGACAAGGATTCCGGAAGCGGCGCCGAGAATTTTTAGGATTTATGGGAATGCTGCATTCTTTCGGGCTCCATTCCCGCATCGCCTTTCATCGTTTTCTACAAGGAGGTTTAGATGATGAAACTCATCGATGGTCATATGCACACCCGCCAACCCGCAGGAGACTGGTTCGTTCGCTGTGCCGACGCGCGCGGTTATGAGGCTTATGCCATTTTAAGCCTTTCCTGCATGAATTCCTTCTTCAACGCGCAGAACAACGATAACTGCCTGGCGGTCAAGCGCGCCGACCCCAAGCGCTGCTATTTCTTTGCCGGGCTGGTACACCCCTGTGAGGACTACCGCGCACACGTCGTTAATTGGCTGGACAAAGGCGCGGACGGTATCAAATTCATCGAGACCAAGCCCACCGTCTTTAAGGAAAAGGGCGTGGATCTTTCGGCCGAGAAGTTCGACGCCATGTTTGCGGAGCTGGAAAAGCGCGGCACGCCCATTCTCTGGCACGTCGGCGATCCCGCGACCTTCTGGGACGACGAAAAGGCGCCTGCCTTCGCCAAGGAAAACGGCTGGTTCTACGGAAACGGCGGCTATGCATCTCTCAGTGAGCTTTACGCCGTGCCGGAAAAGATCCTCGCGCGCCATCCGAAGCTGCACATCTGCCTGTGCCATCTGTATTTCTGCGGCGACAATCCCGCGCACATCGAACGCCTTCTCGATACCTATGAGAACGTCCGCCTGGACATCACGCCCGGCACGGAGATGTATGAATTTTTCGCCGCCGATCCTACGTTCTGGCGCAATTTCTTCATCCGCTATCAGGACCGCATCCAGCTGGGCACCGACACCGACTTCGGCGATGCGTTCGAAGGCGACAACGCGCTGGGGCTGGCCACGGCGGCGCTGGGCGGCAAGGGCATGAACAATCTGGGCGTCTCCGGCCCCAGCCTGAACCTGCCGCAGGAAGTGATCGAAAAGATCGTCTATCACAACTTCCGCGCCTTTGCAGGCAGCGCCCCCAAGCCGCTTGCCCTGTAAAATGATTGGATAGGTTTGCGTCCGTTTTTCGTTGACAAGAGACAGAAAATACCCGATAATAAAAGCGTAAGGCCTGTAAACAGAATCAAACAAAGGAGCCGATTGTTATGCTGAAAGTTGCAATGTTGAGCAAATGGCATGTTCACGCGCCGGAGTATGCGCGCCGCCTGTCCGAGATGGACGATGTGCAGCTGACCTGCGTCTGGGATGAGATCCCCGAGCGCGGCCAGGCCTGGGCGAAGGAGCTGGGCACGGCCTTTGAACCCGATCTGGACAAGCTGCTGGCGCGGGACGACGTGGACGCCGTCTGCATCGACACCCCCACCAACATGCACAAGGATATCATGATCAAGGCCGCCAAGGCAGGCAAGCACATCTACACTGAAAAAGTCATGTGTCTGAACGTCAAGGACTGCGACGAGGTCATCAAGGCCGTGGAAGAGAACCATGTGGTCTTCACCATCTCCCTGCCGCAGCGCGCATGGCCCAAATTCCTGTTCGTCAAGCAGGCGATTGAGTCCGGCGTGATCGGCGATGTCACCGTGCTGCGCTGCCGCAACTGCCACGACGGCGCGCTGGCCGGCTGGCTGCCCGACTATTGGTATGACCCGGAGACCACCGGCGGCGGCGCGATGATGGACCTTGGCGCACACCCGATGTATCTGTCTGCCTGGATGCTGGGCAACCCTGTGCGCATCCAGTCCATGTTCACCAACAAGACCGGCCATGCCGTGGAGGATAACTCCATCTCCACCATCGAATTTGAAGGCGGCGCGATCGCTGTGTCCGAAACCTCGCTCGTTTCCCCCATGTGCCCGCAGATCTTCGAAGTTTACGGCACCAAGGGCGTGATCCTCTGCGAGGACGACAAGGTTCGCATCAAAACTGCCGATTCCCAGAAATACCTCAAGGACGGCTGGGTCGAGCCCAAGCTGCCCGCGGAGCTGCCGCACCCCACCCGCCAGTGGGTCGAGGCCATTCTCTACGGCGGCGAGGTTCGCTACGGCGTAAAGGAAGGCCGCATGCTCACCGCGCTGATGGAGAACGCCTATATCTCCGACCGTGAGCGCCGCGAAGTCAAGTTCTGATTCCGAAAGCCAAAGAAAGAGACTCCAACAAGTCTCTTTCTTTTTTGCAAAAAACGATGACATACTGTTGTCGTCGTTCTTCTGCTATACTCAGTATCAGAAAGCGGGGAGGGGAAGAAACCATGCGGACGCTGAGCATCCGGCAGGCGCGTCGGTTCCTGCTGCTCAAGAACGGGCTGATCGGAGGCTATCGCTTCAGAGGGAAGCAAGGCGCGCTGGATTATGTCCGTCAGGCAGGCTGCGTACAGTACGACCCGGTGGATCTCTGCGGGCGCAGCGCAGATCTGACGCTGCTTTCCCGTGTGAAGGGATACCGCAAGCAGGATCTGCAATCGCTGCTCTACGAAGACCGCGCGCTGATCGACTATTTCGACAAGCAGTTATCCATCCTGCCGGCGCAGGACTGGCCCTGCTTTGCCCGCGAAAGGCAATTCTGGCAGGAGCACCAAACGCGCGGCGGGGAGCAGGTGGAACAGGCCGCAGAGCGTGTGCTGCGGGAAATCGAGGTGCGCGGTCCGCTTTCCAGCCGGGATCTGGACCTGCAGGAACGCACAGATTGGTATTGGTCGGAAACCCGCCTGAGCCGCGCCGTGCTGGAAACACTCTATTTCCGCGGCGAACTGATGGTTCACCACAAAGCGGGCAACATAAAGTTTTATGTAAAATCATCTGATATGCTGCCGCAGGAGCTGCTGGATGCACCCGATCCCTTTCCGGACGAAGCTGCGCATCTGATCTGGCGCGTAAAACGGCGCATCGGCGCGGTTGGCCTGCTGGGCGACCGCGCGTCCGACGCCTTTCTGGGGCTCGATCTGCGGGGCGGAAAGCGTCGGGCGGTGTTTGCGGCGCTGAAGCAAAGCGGCGCGCTGCTGCCGGTACAGATCGAAGGCTTCAAGGAACCGCTTTATGCGCTGGCGGAGGACGAAGCGCTTCTCGACCGCGCCCGCCGGGAGACCTTTGCGCCGCGCACGGAATTTCTCGCGCCGCTCGATCCCATGCTGTGGGATCGAAAGCTGATCGAAGCGCTGTTCGACTTCCACTATCGTTGGGAGATCTATACTCCGCCGGAAAAGCGCATCTACGGCAGCTATGTGCTGCCCATTCTGCACGGAGAGCGCTTTGTCGGGCGCATCGAGGCGGTCTGCGACCGCAAGTCAAAGGTGCTGCGCGTCAAAAATCTCTGGTGGGAGGACGGTGTGCGCCGCACCAAAGCGCCGGCGCAGGGCGTGGAACGCGCCATCGAACGCCTGCGCCGCTTCAATGAAATGGACGAGATCGACTGGCAATGCCAGCAAAATTAAGGAGGAATTCGGAAGATGCACAAGTGGTACGACGAAGAATACGAGTTCACCGTCGAGGTGACCGGCTTCCTGCGCGGGGACAAGACCGAGCATTATTGCCGAAACGGCGAGCAGATCGGGGATATCTATCATTGTACTTACGGCTGTCCTGTCAATGGGCAGGGCTACGGAATCTGCTCCAAAACCATGATGATGCTCTACCCGATCATGGAAGCAGTGCGCAGCGGCGGCGACCTGACCAACATCGGCGGGGAGAGCAAATATTCCAAGACCATCGTCTGCCCGGACGGGTGTGTGATGTTCCGTTTCACCGCCAAGCCCACCGGGAACGAAAACTTTTATAAGGGAAAGTATTTTATGTAATTTTCCCCCAAACCCCAAAACGGGAGCGCTGCTTTCTTCGTCAGATGAAAGCAGCGCTCCCCCTGTCGTTTTTTTACGATTCGGAGATCACGACTTCGTAGCTCACGCTCTCCAGCACACCGGCATATTCCAGATTCAGCCGCACGTTGTATGTGCCGGGCACATCAAACAGCATATCCACATCGTTTTCCACCGTCGCCGCAGAGCCCTCCGGTCTTTGGGAGATCTCAGCATAAAGCGGATGGACCTCCAAATGCTCCTCCGCCGTGCAAAGGCGGCGGTCGTAGCCCGGCTCCAATCCAAAGGTCACGCGCAGGGGGGAGCCGTCCGTGGGCAGCGTCAGATGGCTGTCAAAGGTGGGGCGGGTATCCCTCCAGCTCCAAACACATTTGCAGTCCTGATAGACCGACGAATGTTCCGTAGCCACGAGCAGTAGCTGCTCCGGGCCGATGGTTCGGTCGTGGTAGGAGATCAGGCTGTCAATCAGATAAACGCCGGGGGATTGGATCGTCAACACATTTCCGTCGAAAAACGCTGCCTGAGCTCCCGCGCTTCGGTGCAGCAGCTTTGCGCCGCGCAGCGACGCTTCCCAGTCATGATTTTCCGCCGAACAGTGTCCTCTGTCAAAATTGCCCTCAACATGCAGCGCCAACGTCAGCGGCTCACCGTTAAAGGGCAGCACCGTACTGCCATCCGGCGTGGAGAGCCGTGCGGAGCGCAGAAGGCAAGTGCAGGGCAATGCAGCCGCGCTTGGCGCTGTCGCCGCAAGCATCGGCGAAGGGGCGGGCGTGGCCGAGGACGGCAAGGCATTCGGTTCGACCGTTTGAACCATCGGCGAAGGGCAGAGCCAGGCTCCCGCCAGCAGCAAAGCCATTGCGCCTGCGCCGACGCCGCGCCTGAGTCTGCGCTTTTTGCCCGCGGGCGTTTGTGCATCCAGCGCGCGCAACAGCTCCTCCGCACTGCCGTACCGCTTTTTCGGATCAAAAGCTGTGCAACGCGCAATCACAGCGTGCAGCGCACCCTCGCATTTTGCGCCCATGACGTAGTGCTCGCCGGTCTTCATCTCGTAAAGCGTTACGCCCAGCGAAAACAGATCACTGCGCACGTCGGTCTGCGCCAAACCATATTGTTCCGGCGCGGCATAGCCCATCGTCATAATGCACCGGGTATCGGTATCCGCATCCGCGTCGTACAGCCGCGCAGCGTCAAAATCAATCAACACAAATCGACCGTTTTCGCGCCGCAGTATGTTCTGGGGCTTGACGTCACGGTGAATGATGGGCGGCTGCGTGCTGTGCAGCAGACGCAGAGCCTGTGCGACATCAAAGGCGACCTGTCTCAACGTTTCGTCGTCCAGCGGTCCTTGCTCCTGTGCATAAGCTTCCAGCGTCTGTCCACGGATATACTCCTCGTGCACCTCCAGCGCACCGTCAACCTCTTTCATCAGCAGGACGGCGGGGAGATACGGCGAGCGGAGAGCTGCCAGTTTTTCATAAACCTCCCGGCAGCGCGGGTCCACGCGCTTGATCAGATGAGTAATATCGCCATGATCGTCCAGCGCAAAACGGATCTTACCGTCTTTTTGCTGCCCGATCAGCGATTTCAGAAACTCATCCTTCAGCGACATGGTTGTACAAACCCTCTTCCCCTCGATATGTGATAAAAAGAAACCTACTATGATTATAGCAGATTTCTTTCTATTTGATAAGGGGGAATGGTTTTTATGCAACCAAGATGCGGTCCACGACCAGCTTGCGGAACTCGGGCGTCAGCAGGCAGAAATACGCCGTAAAGCCCGTCACGCGGACGATCAGATCGGGGAAGAGATCCGGGTTCTCGTTGGCAGCCAGAATCTGCTGCGCGTTGATGATGTTGATGTTGAGCAGCGTGCCGCCCTGATCGAACAGCGTCAAAATATCATCGCAGATCTTGTCCACGGCCTCCTCGCCGCGCGCCATGCCGGGATCGCTTTGGATCAGGAAAACCGGCCTGTACCGCACATTTTCTCTAAAAGGGTTTAGTCCTTAATAAAGAACAAAAAAGGAGAACGTGAGACTGCTCTCCGCTCTCCTTTTTTATGCAGATTTACAGCGTAATGACACAGTGGAAATCCACCTTTTCCGGCAGGTGGTATTTTTCCAGCAGCTTGGGACCGCAGCTGTTGGAGCCGAGGCCGGAGTGTGCAAAGTCGAGGCAGAGCACGGTTTCCGGAACCTTTTCCAGCTCAAAGTTGTGGCGCTTCTTCGTCAGCTCCTCCTGCGTATAGTGCGAAGCGTTGAAGGAGAATTCGCCGGTGACGCACAGCTCGCTGCCCGCGCCGCGCACCCAGAGCTCGCGCGTGCCGAAGTGGCTGCCGTTCTCCTGGGGCTTCAGGTAGTCCTCATGCAGGTCGTCCACCGCCGCGTCGAAGCGGCCCAGCCAGGCTGCGCGGTGCTTATCGACATAGCTTTCGGTGGGACCGTAGCCAAGGTAATGCACCTTCTCCATGCCGGGCTTGAGGAAGAAGCGCAGGCCGAAGCGGGGCAGGTCGGGCATACGGGCGAAGGCTTTGCGCATCGTCCCGTCGATGGCAACGCGGCCAGCGCCGTCGATGGTATAGGTCACGTCCACCTCGGCAATGCGCGCGGCGGATACCGAGGAGAGGGAGAGCAGCGCGTGCAGCACAGCACAGCCCCTGCGCACCACCGCGTCGAAATCATAGACCTTGACGGTCATGCGATCATAGCCCATGCGGTAGAGATCCACCGCAGTATTGCGGTCGTTGTCGACCGGTGCGCGCCAGATGTTCCACTGAGCCGGTTTAGCCAGCAGCGGCTGGTTGTGCGCGGTCAGCTGTGCAGGCGCGCCCGTTTCCGCATCGAACACATGACAGAAATCCTTGCCGCGAACCGTGACGGACTTTGCGTCTCGGGTGATTTCAAATTCTCCTTTTTCAGGGACGAATGCTTCTTTCTTTTCATCGCAGAGGGTAATCTGATCGTGCCCCAGCTCGTGTCCCGCAGGGAAGCAGGCGGTGTCCTTGAGCGCGCGGTAGATCAGGCGCGCGTGGACGAGCTGTCCTTCCGGCGCGCTGCCGGGGAGCTGAATCCACTTTTCTTCTCCGGCGGGGATCGAAACCTCCGGCACCTCCAGCGACTTCACGTCCACGCCGTCCGCCATGTAGACGCACTGCACGGCAGCAAAGTCCTCGGCGTTCTGGAACGCCTTCTGGTTGCGCAGCAGCACGGCGTGATGCTTGGGATCGTATGCCACGGCGCGCAGCGGGCGGATGACGTTCTTGTATTCGATCAGGCCGGTGTGCGGCGTGCGGTCGGGGTAGACCAGACCGTCCATGCAGAAGTTACCGTCGTCCACGACCTCGTCAAAGTCGCCGCCGTAGAAATACATCTCCTTGCCGGTCTTGGTGCGGCCCATGTAAATGGCATGATCGCACCATTCCCAGACAAAGCCGCCGCAGAAATTCTCGTATTTATCGATCAGCTCCTGATAATCCTCTGCGTCTCCGGGGCCGTTGCCCATGGCATGGATGTACTCACAGAGGATCAAAGGCTTATCGCTTTGGGGATTTTCGCAATATTCGCGGATGAAGTCCAGCTGTGGATACATCCGGCTGTACAGGTCGATGTCCTGATTTCCCTTGGGATCGCCGATGCCGTTGGTGCCGCCTTCATAGTGCAGCAGACGCGTGGGCTCGTTTTCCTTGACCCACTTGGCCGCCTTGATAAAGTTCTGACCGTAGCCCGATTCGTTGCCCATCGACCAGATCAGCACGCAGGGGCGGTTCTTGTCACGAATAACGCAGCGCTGCACGCGGTCGAGCACGGTCTTTTCATACATCGGATCTTCTGCCAACAGCGCAAAATCGCTCTCGTTGTATTCGCCGAAGCAGTTCACCACGCCGTGCATCTCGATATCGCTCTCATCAATGACATACAGGCCGAGCTGATCACACAGCTCGTAGAAATACGGGCTGTTGGGGTAGTGGCTGGTGCGCACGGCGTTGATATTGTGCTGTTTCATCAAGCTCAAGTCGCGCAGCATCTCGTCATAGGTCACGGCAAAGCCGTTCACGGGCGAGCTGTCGTGGCGGTTCGCGCCGCGGAACTTGATGGGCTTTCCGTTGAGCTTGACGACGCGGTTTTCGATGGACACCTCGCGCACGCCCACGGCAGTGGAGAGTTTTTCCATCTCAGTTTCCAGCGTCAGGTCATAAAGGTTCGGCGTCTCGGCGTTCCAGAGCTTGGGCGCGTCGAGCACAAAACCGATCCTGTTTTCTACCGCCTTGCCGGACGCTACGACGCTGCCGCCGTCCTTCAGCGTATATTCCACATTCACCAGCGCGGTGGTATCCAGATCGACTTCGATATGCGCCTTGCCGCCCGCCAGTTTGGTGCGGACGGTGAAATCGCGCACGCGGGCGCGCGGACGCTCTAACAGGTAGACGTCGCGGAAGATGCCGCTCATGCGGAATTTATCCTGATCCTCGGCATAAGTACCGCTGGACCACTTGACCACCAGCACGCGGATTTCGTTGCCGTTTTCCAGCAGATGGCCGGTGATATCGAATTCCGAAGTGGAGTGCGGCACGCCGGAGAAACCGGCATATGCGCCGTTGACCCAGACAAAGAATGCGGAATCCACGCCTTCAAAGTTCAGGTGATACACCATTCCGGAGACCTTGTGCAGGTTCAGGCGCTTGACATACAGCGCGCAGGGGTTCTTGTCCGGCACAAAGGGCGGATCGTAGGGGATGGGGTAGCGGACATTGGTATACTGATGCGCATCGTAGCCGTGGGTCTGCCAGACCGACGGCACCGGCATGGTCACAAATTCGGTTTCCTCCAGCAGCGCGTTTTCTTCCAGCCCCTGAATGCTCTCATAGAAATGAAAGTCCCATTCGCCGGAAAGCGGCGTCACGCGGTCGGAATCCAGCCGGGTTTGAATGCTCTCCGGCCGGTGGGCAAAGTAGGGAATGACATACGAACGGTTGGGCTCCGTGCCCTCGTGAAGGAGTTGAGGATTTTCCAGATAAGCTTTAAAATCCATCTTCTTTGCCTCCCTGTTATTCAATGGTTTCATCCAATGTCATTGTGTCACGGAAACAACGTCAAGTCAATGCAACAATGTTTGCCCGGTATGTAATTTTGACGGACGGATCCGCCGTTTTTTACCAGCCCTTGGGCTGATAGGTGAAATGATCAAAGCGCGCCTTTTCCCCGCACTTGCGGCCGTTGCCGGTGGCATAGAGGCCGAGCATCACGCCCGTGAAGGAGATAGGCGTAGCCTCTGTGGAGAGGAAGCGCGTCTCCGCCGTGCAGACGGGCTGGCCGTTGCACAGGAAGGTATAGTGCAGCTTATCCGCCTCCAGGCCGAAGGTGACGTCGCCTGCCGGTGCGGGAAGATCTGCCGCCAGCATCTCCATGTCCCCGATGATGCGGCGCACCTGTACGCGGCGGCCGAGCTGCGTGCGGGTCAGGAAGATTTCGTAATGCGTTTCGAGGTTATAAAAGGCGGTCAAGCCCGCTTCTTCATGCAGGCGCGGCTCAAAGGCCACCGTGGTGCTGCACGCCATATCAAAGTGCTGCTGGCGGCGCATCAGCAGGGTGGGATTAAAGGCGTTGAGGTTTTCCGCCACACCCTGGAGCAGCAGACCGTGATCGGTGAACTGATAAAGTTCCGCGTTCGGCTCGCGCAGCATCACCCATTCCAGCCCCTGCGAATGGAAATCCGTGACGGGGCTGTGCGCTGCAACGGGGCATTCCGGCAGATTGACGTCGCCCTCCAGCGGGCAGGTGCCGATGTAGGGGAGACCGCCCTCCCACTGAACGGGCGCAAGATAGGTTTCTCTGCCCAGATGATGGAAATACTGCTGCGACGTGCGGAAGGCGAGGAACACGGCATACCAATCGCCGTTCTGGGTCTGCACAAGGTCTGCATGGCCCGTCGCCTGAATGGGCATATCCGCTTCGGTATTGCGGTTGGTCAGGATCGGGTTGCGGGGCGAAGGCTCCCACGGTCCGTAGGGCGACGCACTTCTTGCAATCGTCTCCATGTGGCCGTATTCGGTTCCGCCTTCCGCGATCATCATGTAGTACATCCCGTCGATCTTGTAAAGATGCGGCGCTTCGGGATAGCGTCCGCCGGTGCCGCGCCAGGTGGAGCGAGTGGGCGCGAGCTTTTTGCCGGTGCGGATGTCGATCTCGCAGATGCTCATGTCGCCGTTGCCGTTGGAGAGGAAATAAACCTTTCCGTCGTCGTCAAACAGCAGGGAAGGGTCGATGCCCGCCTGATCGACATAGATCGGGTCGCTCCATTCGCCCGCAGGATCGGTCGCAGAAACATAGAAGTTTCCGCCGCAGGAGACGTTGGTCGTGACCATGTAGAACACGCCGTCGTGCCAGCGGATGGTGGGGGCGAAGATGCCGCCGGAGGGCTTGGCCTCCTTCAGCGGCAGCTGGGAGGCACGGGTCAGGCAGTGCCCGATCTGCTCCCAATGCACCAGATCCTTGCTGTGGAACACCGGCACGCCGGGGAAGAATTCAAACGTCGAAGTTACCAGATAATAGTCCTCTCCCACGCGGCAAACGCTGGGGTCGGGATAGAATCCCGGAATAATCGGGTTCTTAAAATGCGTCATCTGCTTGTTCCTCCTGTTTTTTTATGATGTCTCTTTGCTCTCTTCCGCGGCGATGTGTACGCGGATTTCGCTTTCATGCAGCCGGCAGTAAGCATAAGCAGCTTCCATAAAGTCCGTCAGGCTGTTTTCCCGGTACATTCTGCGCAGCGTTTCGAGCACCGGCGCGCCTTCCAGCTTCATGTTGTAAAAGTAGGGATAGACGCAGCCGCCCTTCTCTTCCGGATAATAGGGATTGAGCGGAATCAGCCGCGGGTCGCTGAGGAAAGGATACACCGCCATCTCGCTTAAGATCCACTTCAGATTCGGCTGCTCGTATTCCGCAGGAGCGTCGCCAAAGTGCTTGTTCCATGCGTCAAACCAGATAAAATGCGTGATCTCGTGCATCGAAATGCCCATCGCGCCGCGCTCGCTGTTCATCCAGAACACATCGAACGCCTGCTGCTCCAAAAACCGCGGGCAAACATTGCCCAGCGCCATGCGCCCCTGTATTTTCTCCAACTTTCCGGATAAATCCCTGTCAAAGCCTTCGGAAAGCGCCTGCGCAATCACGCCCTCGTGCTTTTGCCAGTGCGCGTTCCACCGATCCAGCTTTTCGGCAAACTCCGTCTGCTTTTCGACCCAGAACGGCTCCAGCTTGCTTTGGTAATACGCTCTTCTTTCCGACATAGGCAGCGCGCGGAGCTCTTCCTTTTTCAGCATCGGATAGAAATAGAAGTTGGCGTCCCGCCACCAGTCGCTCTGATTGCTCTCCTCAAACAGCATCATGCTGTCCAGGCTATACGAAAATCCCGGATTGACAAATTCCAATTTCATCGAAACCCCTCCTTGTTTCAAGTATTCGGTTTTCCTTGACCAAGGGCGGGCTGTTCACACGTCAATACTTCATCTCGCGGTTCACCGCGCCGGGCAGCGGACGGCCCTCGATATAGGCGCGCAGGTTCTCCGCAAACCACTCGGCGTGCTTCTGCTTGGACGCGCCCAGGCCGGAGATATGCGGCGTGATGAGCACGTTGGGGCAGTCCCACAGCGGATGCTCCGGCGGCAGCGGCTCGGGATCGGTCACGTCCAGCCCCGCCGCGGCAATGTGGCCGGATTTCAGCGCCTCCATCAGCGCCCCGGTGTTGAGGATGGATCCTCTGCCGATGTTGACGACCACCGCGCCGTCCTTCATCAGGCCGATGCGACGCGCGTCGATCAGGTTCTTGGTATAGGGCGAACCGGGCAGGCAGATCAGCACAAGATCGGCCTTGCCTAAAATCGCGTCCAGCCCGTCCTCGCCGGTATAAATCTCATCATATGGCTCAAAGGGTTCGCAGGGATGGAGCTTGTAGCCCAGCACCTTTGCGCCCATGGCCCTGACGATGCGCGCGGCATTGCTGCCGATATCGCCCGTGCCCAGCACCGCGGCGGTCTTGCCGTTGACATTGCCCAGCATCGGGATGAACGGCCACTTTTTCTCTTTCATGTTTTCTACCGAGGCGGGAATGCCGTGCATCACCGCCATCAACAGCGCGATGACGTGCTCGCCCACCGCGTCGGCATAAACGCCCGCGCCGTTGGAGACGGGCAGACTGCTGCCGTGGCAGCGGTCCACCTCATCGATGTAGCCGTCAATGCCGGCGGAGATGGTATGGATGTATTTGACGTTCTTTGCCGGGGCGATCTGGCTCTTATCTCCGTAGTTCATCAGCACTTCGGCGCTGGCCAGCACCTCATCCGGCACTTTTGCGTTCCGGGGATAGCCCAGGAATTCAAACTCGGGAAACTGCTCCCGCAGGTAATTCATGGGTCCCGGCCCCAGATCACAGCCCACCACGCAGATTCTCTTGCCCATTTGTCAGCACCCTCCGTTTTCCATTTTGTTCTGTTTATTTCTGTGCATACTGCATCACGCTGTTTCTCAGCTCGTCAAAAAAACCGTCGTATTCCTGCCGAGAGGCCGCCTGCGGCCAGGTCATCACGCGCAGCGGATGCGCCTCGAATCCCCTGCGGTAGGGCGGATGCCGGTGCGGATAAGGATTCTGCACAAAGCCCAGCCGCTCGTAAAAACGCAGCCGCCTTTGAGAAATCTCGTCCTGCGGCGGGTCGATTTCCAGCAGCACCAGAGGCTTATCCTTACAGAAATCCGCCAACAGCCGGGAGCCGATCCCACTGCCGCGCATCTGCGTATTTACCGCAAAATGTTCTACATAAAACAATTCTTTCATCTTCCAGCAAAACAGCAGACCGTGGAAATCCTCGCCCTCCCAGGCGCTCAGGCAGTAAAACCGTTCATCCTCCAGCGCGGCCTTATGATCCGCATCGGTTCGCTGTTCGTTGATGGGAAAGCTCGTGCGGTAGAGCGCCATCGCGCGCTCCATGCGCCCGTCCCAGCTTGTATGCCGAATCCATTCCATGGAATTTGATCCTCGCTAATGTTTTATCAACTGGGGTTGCACAGCAGCATCGCATCGATGGAATCCACCAGCGCCGTCCAGGCCGCCTGCAAAATAGACGTGGAGACGCCCACGGTACCGAAGGTGTGCTCACCGTCGGTTGAGCGGATGTAGACGCGCACGCGCGAAGCCGTTCCGCCGTCGGAATCGACCACGCGCACCTTAAAGTCCACAAGCTTCAGCCTTTTGAGCTGCGGATAGAAGATGGTCAGCACGCGGCGCAGCGCGCAGTCGAGCGCGTTGACGGGACCGTCCCCCTCAGCAGCGGTGATTTCCACCTGATTGCCCACGCGCACCTTGATGGTAGCCACGGTGCAGGTGATGTCCTCCGGCCGCTGACAGAACACCTGAAAATCCAGCACCTCGTAAAAGCTGCGATACTGCCCCAGCTGCTTGCGCACCATCAGCGTAAACGAATCGTCCGCATCCTCGAATTGATAACCTTCAAACTCCATTTGCTTGAGCTTGTTGAAGATGTGTTCGACGATGGGGGAGTCCTTTTCCACCGTCGGATCGACGGAATGGATGCGGCCCATCAGGCTGTTGCGCCCCGCCAGATCGGAGATGACGAAGGAGCGGCTGTTGCCCACCGCATCCGGGCTGATGTGCTCGAAGGTATGCGGGTTTTTCAGCACACCGTCGATGTGCATTCCCGCTTTATGGGTAAAGGCGGACTGCCCCACGAAGGGCAGGCGCGGATCATGGGAGAGATTGGCCACGGAGCTGACAAATTTGGAAAGCGAGGTCAAAAGCGGCAGATTAGGGAAACAATCAATCCCCATTTTGAGCACGAGATTGGGAATCACGGTGCAAAGATCGGTGTTGCCGCAGCGCTCGCCCAGACCGTTGACCGTACCCTGCACCATAGTCGCCCCCATGCGCACGGCGGTCAGCGAACCTGCGGTGGCTACGCCGCTGTCATTGTGGCAATGAATGCCGATCTTGCCGGGAAAGCGCTCTGCCGCCGCCCTGACGGTATTGCGGATGTCCTCCGGCAGCGTGCCCCCATTGGTATCGCACAGCACGAGGAACTGCGCCCCCGCGTCGCTCGCCGCCTGCAGGGTTTCCATCGCATAGCGCGGGTTGGCGGCATAGCCGTCAAAGAAATGCTCCGCGTCAAAGAACACGGTCTTGCCCGCCTGACAGAGGAACCGCACCGAATCGGCAATCATGTTGAGATTTTCCTGCAAGGTGGTGTGCAGCACCTCCCGCACATGAAAATCCCAGGATTTTCCGAAAATGGCGACGTGTTGACAACCGACATTGGCCAGCACGTTCAGCCCGGCGTCGGCGTGTGCCTCCGCCCCCACGCGGCGCGTGGAGCCAAAGGCCACCAGTTTTGCGTTTTTCAGCGGCTGGGTGCGCATTCTCTCATAGAGTTCTGCATCCTTGGGATTGCTGGCGGGGTTGCCTGCCTCGATGAAGTGCATTCCCACCTCGTCCAAGCGCTGAATCACCTGCTCCTTGTCCTGAAGCGAGAAGGTTACAGATTGCCCCTGCGCGCCGTCGCGCAGCGTCGTATCGTATAAATACAGCATTTCTCTTATTCCTTTTCTACTTCCGTTGATTTCCTCTGCCCATCTTCCGCGGGCCTGACAAGCTCGCTCCTATATCCGGCGGTGATAATTCCCGTCGGCAGCGCCCGGCGCTCCCGCCGAATCGCAGACATGATGAGATTGAAGCTCTTGGAATACCGCAGCAGTCTTCATGCCTTATTCAGTCTGAACAAACGAAAGCGCTTAAAACCGGAGTTCAGCACCGCGACCGACGGCAGTATGGACAGCAGATCGTCCACGATAAACACCGCGACGGTGATCCGATCCAGCCGCTGAAAAAAACGCGTTGATTTGCTTAAAGCATGAGGGAAAAATGCTCGCCGCAATGCAGATCAGCATAAATCATACTTGCGCAATTGCCTTTTTCCGCAACCTCAATGATTTTCTAGATCTTTTTTCTCACGACTGCTCCGCCCTCTTTTTTTCCTATTCCCCAATGGAATGATAAAGCGGCAGTTCCATCGTGCTGCGGATCTCGTCAAAGGGATAAGCCACAAACATCACCAGACCGTAAAGATCATCCCGGCTGATACAGCCGACCATACGGCTATCCTTGGAGATGGGCCGGTTATCGCCCAGTACAAAATATTCGTCTTCTCCCACCTGATAAGGGCCGAAATTCCGCTCATCGACGCGGGTGATGTAGGTTTCAACCAGCTCTTCGCCATTGATATAGAGTTTGCCTTCCTTCAGTTCCACCGTTTCGCCCGGCAGACCGATGATGCGCTTGATGAAGAGCGTTTTCCCCTCGCCGGGATAATGGCAGGTGATGATCTGACCGCGCTGCGGATCATGGATACGGAATTCCAAACGGGAAACGCCGGTGATATTGTTGCTGTGGAAGGTATCAAGCATGCTGCCGCCGTCCACGCGGGCAAAGGTAAACAGATAAGTATGGATCAGCAGCGCCGCCAGCACAGGAATGATGATGGTCAACGCCCATTCCACGATCTCCTTCAGTACTTTTTCTTTGTTCATGTGTCTTTTCCTTTCCGGCCGCAGGCGCTTTATTCCTGCGGCGCGTTCAGCGTTTTGATCTGGTCAAACGGAAACAGCACGCAGACTGCTCGCCCGACGATGCTGCTTTCTGTCAGCGTCCCTTCCGTGCGGGAATCGTGTGAATTGGCTCTATTGTCGCCCAGCACAAATACATGCCCCGGCTCCACCGTGACAGAGCCGAAGTCCTCCTGCGCGGGGTGCGTCACATATTCTTCCTGCAAGGCCTGACCGTTTAGATAGGTCATGCCGTCCCGAATCTCCAGCGTATCGCCCTCCAGCGCGATGACGCGCTTGATGTAATAGTCGTGAGACGACGGATAGCGGCAGATCACGATCTGCCCCCGCTGCACGCCGCCAAAGCGGCAGGTGAGCTTTTCCACCGCCACAATCTGCCCCGAATACAGCGTATCCTGCATGGACGGGCCGTCCACTTCGGTAATGGAAAACACAAACGCGCGCACCAGTCCCGCCAGCACGATCACCGCCAGCAGTTCTGCGGCAAACCGCAGCGCGCTGCGGCGCTTTTTCGTCTGGCGCTCCCAGCGTCTTTCCATGCGCGTGGACATCAGTCTTCCTCCCGGGCGTCTTTTCCCAGGTGCTTTTTCATTCTCTTTTCAAACTCTGCGCGCTCGAGCATCACGATGCGGCCGCAGCCCTTGCATTTGATTTTAATATCCGCACCCACGCGGATGATCACCCAGCGGTCGCTGCCGCAGGGGTGCTTTTTTCGGGTCTGGATGAGGTCCCCTAAAGCAAGCTCGGTCGTCATATTCCGCTTCCCCTTTCTCAAACGATCATAACTCAATTTATTATACCATGTTTTTCACTCCCTTGCACCCCGCAAATGCGCCGCACAAAAGCCGAACGATCCCCTTTTTCAACCTTTCACACGGTCGCGCTTGACAGGAAGGAAAAGCCTTTCCATAATAGGGATAAAAGAACCGCAGTCGAGCGGAAAGGAAGGAACGAACATGGATCTGAAAGAGCGCATTACCGCCTGGGTAGACGCACACCAGGCCGAATATTTTGACGATTTGAGCAAACTCATCGCCGTCGATTCCGCCAAGGGCGAGGCGCTGGAGGGAAAGCCCTTCGGTCAGGGCTGCGCCGACGTGCTGGCGCTGGGGCAGGACATTCTGAAATCCCACGGCTTTGATTCCGAAAACGACGATAACTATGTCATTACCGCCGACCTCAACGACAAGGAGACTGAGCTGGGGATTCTGGCGCATCTGGACATCGTGCCCACCGGCGACGGCTGGAGCTATGACCCGCTGACCATGCGTCAGGACAAGGAAAAGGTCTATGGCCGCGGCACGGCGGACGACAAGGGTCCGGCTCTTGCGGCGTTCTACGCGATGCGTGCGGTGCGCGAGCTGGGCGTGGAGCTTTCCAAGAACTGCAAGCTGATTCTGGGTGCGGACGAGGAGTGCGGCTCCAGCGACATCCGCCACTATTTTGCCGGCCATCCCGTTCCGCCCAAGACGCTGTCGCCCGATGCGGACTACCCCGTCATCAATATTGAAAAGGGTGGTCTGCACGCGGACGCTTCCGCTGAATGGGCAGAGGAGGACGTGCTGCCGCGCATCGGCTGGATCGACGCGGGCATTAAATTCAACGTTGTTCCCGCAAAAGCCAAAGCGCTGGTGCTGGGACTGGCCGCTAAGGATGTCAAGCCCTATCTGGCCAACGCGGAGAAAAAGACCCGCGCGACCTTCGATGTTGTGGACGAGGCCGAGGGTGCGGTGATCTACGCGCAGGGCGTCAACGCGCATGCCTCCACGCCTTACGAAGGCGTCAACGCGCTGACGGCGCTGAACACGCTGCTGGCGGCGCTGCCGCTGCACGGCCACGGCGCGGAGCTGGTGCGCGGCCTTTCCCGCATCTTCCCCCACGGCGATTTCTACGGTGTGGGCGCGGGCGTTGCGCAGGAGGACGCGGTTTCCGGCAAGCTCACCATCACGCTGGACATGCTCTCGATGGACGAACACAGCGCCCGCGCGGTGGCGGACTGCCGCGCCGCGCTCTGCGCCAACGACCAGAACCTGACCGACGTCATGCGCGCGAAATACGCCTCCATCGGCTTTACGATGGACGACAACAAGATGTATCCGCCGCACTATGTTTCCGAGGATTCTCCTCTGGTGCGCACGCTGCTGAAGGTCTACGAGGACTACACCGGCAAGCCCGGCCACTGCATCGCCATCGGCGGCGGCACCTATGTCCACAGCCTGGAGGGCGGCGTCTCCTTCGGCGCGGCCTTTGAGGGCACCAACAACAACATGCACGGTCCGGACGAATTTGCTCTCAAGGAGCACCTGCTCGTCACCATCAAGATGTACGCCCAGGTCATCTGCGATCTGTGCAAATAATTAAAACCTGCGCATAAAAGGAGCGCGGACTGAAAGAATTTCAGTCCGCGCTCCTTTGCTTTTTCATTTTAGAAAATCCCCGGTGGGATAGTCGTTCAGCTGACGGGTGATCCGGATGCGGATGGAGCCGTCCGGCAGAACTTCCCTATTCCAAATTCGGTAAGGAACGCCGCGGCGGTTCAGATTTTCCTGGTATTCTTTCTCTTCTTCCCGAACAAGGCGCTGCGCAATTTCGGCGGGCACGTTGTCCTTGAGCTGAAAGTGAATGGTCTGGTGAAGACAAGCCGTCTGGATGCGCTTCATGCTTCTTCCTCCTCGTTTTTCAAATAATCTCCCACGGAATAGCCGTTATACTCCCGGCGCAGATGCAGCGTCACGCCATCCGGCTCCTTGCTGCGGGAGATCACCTGCACGCGCAGATGCTTGCGCTCCAGCAGGCGCAGATATGCGCATCGCCTATACGCTGGGCAAGCGCATGGCGGAATACACCCAAAGGCTCTGCTAAAGACAAAGCAGGAGCGCGGACTTTTTCTGTCCGCGCTCCTGCTGCGCTTTATAAAGCTTACTGCTCATTCTTGAGGAACTCGAGGTTCTTGCTGATGAGCTCGCAGCGCTGCTTGACGCAGTCGGGGCTGCGATGGGGATCCTGGGGCGTATTGAAGGTGTAGTCCACCAGGCGATCGATGGTCGTGGTGGCCACGTGCATGCGGGTATCGGAGGAGGCGTAGTAGATGTAGACCTTATCACCCACCACGCAGGCGCCGTTGGCGAAGACAACGTTGGACACGTCGCCGACGCGCTCCTCCTGGCGCGGGACGAGGAACACGCCGGAGGGCTCCGCGATGACCTTGGAAGGATCCTTCAGGTCGGTCGCAAACACATACAGCACATAGCGCAGTCCGGAAGCGCAGTTGCGGACGCCGTGCGCGATGTGGATCCATCCGCGGTCGGTCTTGATCGGCACGCAGCCCGCACCGTTCTTGGCCTCGGTGATGGTGTGGTAGCGGCGGATGGAGGTCATCTTTTCCTCGTCGATGACGGGATGGGTGATGTCCTCGCACAGGCCGAAGCCGATGCCGGAACCGGAACCGGTCTCGATGAAGCCGTCCATGGGGCGGGTATAGAAGGCATACTTGCCGTCCACGAATTCGGGATGCAGCACCACGTTGCGCTGCTGGGGCGAGCGCAGGGTGGTCAGGTTGGGCAGACGCTCCCAGGTCTTCAAGTCCTTGGTGCGCACGATGCCCGCCGCCGCGACCGCCGCGGACAGATCGGGATCGTTGGGGTCCTTGCTCTCGGAGCAGAACACGCCGTAAATCCAGCCGTCCTCATGCTGGGTCAAGCGCATATCGTAGACGTTGGTTTCCTCCGGGCAGGTATCGGGCAGCACCACGGGATAATCCCAGAAGTGGAAGCCGTCGATGCCGGTATCGGACTCCGCAACGGCGAAGAAGGACTTGCGGTCGTTGCCCTCGACGCGGACAACGAGGTAGAACTTGCCGTTCAAGTAGATCGCGCCGCTGTTGAGTGTGGCGTTGATGCCCAGGCGCTCCATGAAATAGGGATTGGTTTCGGGATTGAGGTCATATCTCCAGTGCACCGGCGCGAATTCGCGGGTGAGCACGGGATATTCGTAGCGCTCGTAGATGCCGTTATAGATGTCGGAGACGACATTCTTGCGGGAGACCAGCTTATCCACCTTCGCCTTTTCGATGTAGTAATTGGGATGCAGCATAATCTGTTCTTACCTCCGGTCTTTTTTATTTGATGCCGATTTCAGTATCGGTAGAAGAAACCTTGCTGTGCTCCTTGATATAGGAAACCACCTCGTTGACCTCGGTAAAGGCCAGGCCGACGACGGAATCCGCCGCGCCGTAGTAGATGGCGATGCGGCCGGTATCGGTATCCTGAAGCGTCGCGCAGGGGAAGCAGACGTTGGGCACGAAGCCGCGCTCTTCATAGGGCATTTCGGGCGTGAGCAGGAAGTTCTCACAGCGGTATTTGACGATGGACGGCTGGTCGACATCCAGAATCGCACCGCCGATGGAGTAGACATAGCCGTTGCAGGTACCGGAAACGCCGTGATAGAACAGCAGCCAACCCTCATCGGTCTCGATAGGCGCCGCGCCGCCGCCAACCTTGAGCGACTGCCACCACTCGCTGCCGCGGCTCATCACATGACGATGACGGCCCCAATAGACCATATCCGGCGACTCGGACAGGAAGATGTCGCCAAAGGGCGTATGACCGCTGTCGGAGGGGCGGGAGAGCATCAGGTACTTGCCGTTGACCTTGCGGGGGAAGAGCACCGCGTTGCGGTTGAAGGGAATGAAGGGGTTCTCCATCCGGACAAAGGTCTTAAAGTCCTGAGTCTTCGCCAGGCCGATGGCTGCCCCATAAAAATCGGTGCACCACATGATATAGTAGGTATCCTCCACCTTGACCAGGCGGGGATCGTAGGCATAGCCGGGCATGAAGGGCTTGCCCTCTTCATCGACAAAAGGAATGCGGTTTTCGTCAATGGTCCAATGGATCGCGTCCTTAGAATAGCCCATGTAGATGTGGGGGATGCCGTTCACCTGTTCGCCGCGCAGCACTGCGACAAAGCCGTCCTCATACGGCGCGACGGCGCTGTTGAAGATGCGGGTGACGCCCTTGACGGGATTGCGATCGATCACGGGGTTGCCGCTGTAACGCCAGACGGGGGAATTGATCGCCGAGGCGGGCTTTTCCTCCCAGGGGATGTTGGGCAACGGGGTTCCGGTCAGTATTTTCGTCATAGACAAACCCTCCTGTTCCTGTGATATGTCAACCGGCCACATTTTCGGCCGACAGCTCTCAGACAAGATCATTATACACCCAATTTCAAAATCCGAAAAGAGGGAAAAGTTGCGGAGCTTTTACAGAAAAAGCAGGGCGCACGGCGGGATCTGCGCCTATTTTTCTAAAGAGTCGTCAAGGCATCGCATTTTCATCAATCCAGCACATTCCATTCTGCGCTTTCCTTCTTCCGGCGCTGCATAAAACCGTTTGCTCCAAATCGAGCAGCGCACAGTTTGAGTTATCCACAATTGCTGCACAGTTTGGGGATAACTTCGCACTTTTCTTCGCGCCGACTTTTTGTCCCGTCGAATTTCTTCCCTGAACCGCGCCGTTTCCGCTTGTCCACGCTTTGTGGAAAACTCCTGTTGAAAAACATCCACAGGCAGTGGAATCTGTGGATCATTTTTCCTGTATAGAACTGCATGCATCTGTATAGAGTGTATATTTATTCATTTCGATGTGATTTTGCCTTTTTGAGAGGATTTTATCGCGTCCCGTCAAAATATAATCCACAGGCGAAGCGTCCCGAGAAGGCGTCTTGACCCTCCCGCCGTGGAAAACCCTCCTGTTCTGTGGACGGCCAATCCCTGTCCTCCACATTTCTTTCCCGGCCGTTTTTCCCTGCATTGCGCGACAAAATGAGGTTTTCCACACGATCCACATCCCTACTTCTACTACGACTAGTTTTCTTATTTCTACCACCACCTTCCATCCCATTCTTTCTTCAACCTACAATCTGTCAGATGGATTTTCGAGATGGAGAGAACGCAAAAAAGGCTGCGCCCGATGATGAGGACGCAGCCCGTTATTTTTGTGCAGATGAAGAATTTCACCTGCCGATGCTGAGAGGGAGAATATACAAAACTGTCGCAGCCGCTCAAAACCGTTTCTCTAAGGAGGAGAGAATAAGCAAGGTTATTTTTTCCGATGCGTGCAACCCGCTGAAGAAGCACGCCCGGGCGCTGCCTGACAATAAGAAGGAATTCTGTGTTTCCTTTGCAGAACCCCAATGGGTTTCTACGCTTAAAAGGATACACAGAATTCCCCTTTTTTACAATGAAGAAAGCATAAAAAGACCGTTAAAGAAGCCAAAACAAATGATGAAGAAATTTTGACCGCCGATGAAGGATGAACTGCAAAACGGCTCTTTTTCAGCACAATTCGATGCTTCCGCTGGAAATGGAAAAGCGCTGCGCGCTGGGCCAGCTGGCACTGTGGGCCGTGGTCGTCACCAGTGTCTGTACCGGCAGGATGCGTTCCAGCAGATACTGCTGCCGCCGGTCGTCCAACTCGCTCATAACGTCGTCCAGCATCAAGATGGGCCATTCGCCGGTTTCAGACCGGATCAAATCCAGTTCCGACAATTTGACGGCCAGCGCTGCGGTGCGCTGCTGCCCCTGAGAGCCGAAAGCGCGGATCTCACGGCCATCGAGCGTCAGCTCCATTTCGTCGCGGTGCACGCCGCGCATCGTCGTCATGCGGCGCATATCTTCTTTTTGGGATTCTTCCAGCAAATGCAGCAGCGACGCTTCGTCGTTTGCCTTTCCGCAGTCCGGACGGTACTGCACCTTCAAGCGCTCCCGCCCGCCGCTGATCTCCGCGTGATTCTGCCCAGCCAGCTCCGAAAGCCGCGCGCAGAAGCTCTCGCGATACCCCATCAGCTTCCAGCCCAGCGACGCCAGCTGTTCGTTCCACACCGGCAGCGTGCCGATCAACTCCGGCTGCTCGCGCAGGCTGCGCAGCAGCGTGTTGCGCTGTCGCAGCGCGCGCATGTATTGCTGCAAGAGAAAGAAATAGGAGGGGTAGGTCTGCGAAAGCTCCATGTCCAAAAAGCGCCGCCGCTCCGCCGGGCCGTCCTTGACGATGGAAAGGTGCTCCGGCGCAAACAGCACGCAGTTGAGCAGTCCCATCAGCTCCCCGATGCGCGTCAGCGGCAAGCCGTCCGCCTTGATGCGGCGGCCTTCGGCCTGCGATAAGCGCACGGAAAGCTCGTGCAGTGTGTCGGTGCGCACGCTTTCCAGGCGAATGAGGGCCTGCGGCGCATCGTAGGCGATCATCTCTTTGTCGCGGCTGGTGCGGTGCGACCGGCCGAAACAGCAGTAAAAAATCGCCTCAAGCAAATTGGTCTTGCCCTGCGCGTTTTCGCCCACAATCAGGTTGATGCCCGGACCCGGCTCGAAAACGCAGCTTTCGTAATTGCGGAAATGGTCGAGAGAAAGCTTTTTGACCTGCATGGACAGCTCCTCAAAAAAGGTCGTGATAAAGGAAAAAGGGGCGGCAGAAAACGCCCCTTTTTGTGCGGAAGAAAAGGTTTTAGATTGCCGTGCGCACGGGCAGCACCAGATAGAGGAAATCCTCGCCCTCGGTGGGCACCAGCACGCAGGGGGAGATGTTGGAATTGAGGTTCAGCAGGAACTGCGTCTCGTCAATGGAGCGCACCGCCTCGCTGATATAGCGGACGTTGAAAGCGATGTCGATATCCTTGCCGGTGGTCTGCACATCCATCTCTTCGTAAACGTCGCCCATCTCCGAATTGGAGGTGATGGCCAGCTTGTCCTGACGGATCGAGAACTTGAGCAGGTTGCTCTTGCCCTCGCGCGCCATCAGCGACGCGCGGTCGATGCAGTCAGAGAGCTGATCGCGATCCAGCCGCACCGAAATAGCGTAGCTGGGCGGCAGCAGCTGGCGGTACTTGATATAATCGCCCTCAAGCAGACGGATGATGATGGTCGAAGCGCCAAGGTCCAGCTTCAGATGCGTCTTGGAAAGGTGCATCGTCACAGGCGTTTCCTCATCGCCCAGTATTTTGCCCGTTTCAATGAAATATTTGCCGGAAACCACAGCCGAGAGGTTGCCGCAGCTCTCTTCCAGCTTGCCCATGCGGCGGGCCAGGCGGAAGCCGTCCAGCGCCACGAGGGTCAGCACGTCGCCGCTGATTTCCATCAGAATGCCGGTCAGAATCGGACGAGCGTCCTCCACGGCGATGGCAAAGCCGGTCTGGCGGATCATGTCGCGCAGCAGATTCTGCTTGACAATGATGGGCTGATCGTCGTCCACCTGCGGCAGCTCAGGGAAGTCCTGTGCGGACATGCCCTGCAAGGTGGTCTTGGAGCCGGAAGCGATGATCGAGGCGCGATTGGTCTCGCTGACCGAGAGGGTCACTTCGCCCTCCGGCAGCTTGCGCACGATTTCGGTCAGCAGCCGGGCATTGAGCAGCACACGGCCCTCTTCGGCAATGGTGGCCGAGACGCTGGTCTCGATGCCCATTTGCAGATCGGTACACATCAGATGAACGCCGGCAGCGTCCGCCGTAATGGAGACGCATTCCAGCACCGCCTGCGGGGAACGCGCGGCGCTCGCCTTTGCGGCAAGGGAAAGACCCTGCATCAGGTCGTCTTTCTGGCAAATGAACTTCATGTGTTTTCCCTCCCTTTAAGGAAACAGATCCGAAGTGATTCTTTTCTATATTTATAAGTAGAAGTTTGAAAAGGCCTGCGGTGATTTACGCACCCTGAATGCGCTTTTTGAGGGCTTCGACCGTGCTGCGCATGGAAGCGTCGCGCTGAATGTCCTCCGCAACCTTATCGCAGGCGTGGATGACGGTGGTGTGATCCCGTCCGCCGAATTCCAGGCCGATGCGCGGCAGCGACGCGCCGTTGAGTTCACGGATCAGATACATGGCCACCTGGCGCGGGACGGTGATCTCACGGTTGCGGCGCTTGGATTTCAGATCATCTACCGAAACCGAAAAGTATTCCGCGACGATCGCCATGATCAGGTCCGGCGTGATGCGCCGGGGATCCTTGACCGGGATCATGTCGCGCAGAGCCTCGGCGGCCACTTCTTCGCTCAGAGGCTTGTGGGAGATGTTGGCATAGGCCAGCACGCGCGTCAAGCATCCTTCCAGCTCACGGATGTTGCTCTCGACCTTGGTGGCGATGTAGGTATTGACCTCATCCGGCACATCCAGATGCTCAAGCTCCGCCTTTTTCTGGAGAATCGCGATGCGGGTTTCCAGATCGGGCTTGGAGATATCGGCAATCAGTCCCCATTCAAAGCGGGAGCGCAGCCGCTCTTCCAGCGTAGGGATGTCCTTTGGCGGCTTATCGGAGGAAATGACGATCTGCTTGCGCGCCTCATAGAGCGCATTGAAGGTGTGGAAGAATTCCTCCTGCGTCTGCTCCTTGCCAGCGATGAACTGGATGTCGTCCACCATCAGCACGTCCACATTGCGGTAGCGGTTGCGGAACTCAAAGTTCGTGTTTGATCCGATGGCCTTGACCAGATCGTTGGTAAAGGTTTCGGAGGTGATGTAGAGGATGCGTGCGCTGGGGTTCTTTTCCAGAATCGCGTGGCCGATGGCGTGCATCAGGTGGGTTTTCCCCAGACCCACGCCCGAATAGAGGAAGAGAGGATTATAGGTATCCCCAGGGCTTTGGGACACGGCGTAGGCCGCGGCGTGCGCAAAGTTATTGGATTTACCGATCACATAAGTAGAGAAGGTGTATTTGGGATTGAGCATGCTGCCGGAATCCTTGTCCGGCGCGGCAGGCGGCGCGGATTTTACCGGCGCGGCGGCTTCGGCGGGGGTCAAAATGACATAGGAAACCGGGCGTCCTGCCGCGCGCTGAAGCGCCGTGCGGATCAGTTCGTCATATTTTTCCTTCAAAAGATTGCGGCCGAAGTCGTTATCCGCCATCAACGTGAGCTTTTCCCCATCCCAGTCCGCGGGCTGAAGATCCTGAAACCAATAATCGTAGGAGACGGAATTGATCTCCGATTTGATGAGCTGGGAGGCTTTTTCCCATAAAGCGGCTGCGCCCTGTTTATCCACAAACACTCCTCCTAAGTTGGCATAAGCAACGGAAAAAGGTTTTCCGCTCGGGCGGGCTGTTGTGGGGATAACCCGCGCCGATATGCACAGTTTAATCGAACTTATCCACAAAATAATCCACAGTTTGTGGATAAAAAAGCTCGTAAAGCCCCCGCAAACGGGGGCACACAAATCATCATAGCAAAAAAAAAAGTCCTGTGCAATGCTTTTTAAGAAAGTTATCCACAGTTTTTTCACTATCACACATTTTGATGTTTTTTTGAACTTTGTTGTCTGTTTTTCACTCGAATTGACGAATCCGGCGCAAAGGCACGGCTGCGGATGTAAAAAACCGCAACCATTGCTTGACAGCGGTGAGCTGCGGGCCTTATAATAGAATAGCTGTTTTATAGGCAGGACAGTGTTTTCATTTTAACGAACAAGGGGTGTGAAAAGCAATGTGGATGACGTTCCAGCCCAAAAAGCGTCAGCGCGCTAAGGTGCATGGCTTCCGTGCTCGCATGAAGACCAAGAATGGTCGCAAGGTGCTTGCCCGCCGCCGCGCCCGTGGCCGCAAGGTTCTCTCTGCGTAAAAGAGCTTTACGCGCACAAGCGTTGGGGATACGGCGCGCAGGCCCGTCTTGAAAAGGGGCAGGCGCGCCGTAGACTTGGCGGCTTGAAAAAATTACAGTTTACAATGCGGCAGGGCGGTGATCAGTTCCCCCGGCCGGCGGAAAGAGATTCATGAATTCATGAAGAGAGTCTATTCGCTGAAGGAGAATTCCGCCTTTCAGTATGTCTACCGCAGAGGCAAGTCCCAGGCAAACCGGGAGCTTGTGCTGCTGTTCGTCCGGCAGGGAAAACTGCGCATCGGTTTTTCCGTGAGCAAGAAGCTGGGCGGCGCAGTGACGCGCAACCGCATCAAGCGGCTGCTGCGCGAGAGCATCCGGCCGAGAATCCCGCAGATGAAATGCGGCTACTATGTCTTTATCGCAAGGTCCGCGGCAGCGGAGGCCGATTTCCACCGCATCGACAAGAGCGTGGATAATCTGCTCACCCGCCACCATCTCTACAAGAGCGTATCGGCCGAGCAGAAGGCATGATTTATCTTTTATTATGGCAAAAAGAGCAATCCTGTTTCTGATCAGGGTTTATCGCAGGTATATCTCTCCTCTGTTCCCGCCGTGTTGTCGGTTTTATCCGACCTGTTCCACCTATGCCATGCAGGCGGTGGAAAAATACGGCGCGTTCAAAGGGGGATGGCTGGCCGTCAAGCGCATCCTGCGCTGCAATCCGTTCAACGACGGCGGTTACGATCCCGTGCCCTGACCGAATCTGCGCATTGCTGAAAATATAAAGAACCCCAAAACTTTCGTCAGGACTTTTCAGCATCGGAGGAACAAGCAAAAGTGAATTTCATCATCACGCCGCTGCGCTGGATTATCGACCTGCTTTACAGCTGGGTCGGTTCTTACAGTATCGCCATCATACTCTTTACGCTGGTCGTCAAGCTCATCCTGCTGCCGCTGGATATCAAGCAGCGCCATTCGATGAGAAAGATGCAGCTGATCCAGCCTAAGGTGGACGAGATCAATAAAAAGTACGAGAAAGACCCCGAAAAACGCTCGGCCAAGACCATGGAGCTGTACAAAAAAGAAAAGTGCAATCCCATGAGCGGCTGTTTGCCGATGCTGATTCAGATGCCCATTCTGTTTGCCATGTTTGCCGTCATGCGCCATATTGCCGGTGAGCAGGCGGTGCTGATGGTGCAGAGCGTGGCGGACGGCGTTGCCTATCAGCCCGAAGGCTTCCTTTGGATTGCCAATATCTGGCAGCCCGATAACATCATGGCCAAGATCATTCCTTCCCTGACCGATCTGGCCGGCAACCTCACCGTCGTCAACGGCAACTCCCTGCTGTCGGCGGAAAATATCGAACTGATCCGTGCCAACTACGAGATCATCATGAAGCCCGTGATGGAGGTTTACAACGTGGGCAAGGCCAACGGCTGGGCCATCCTGCCGCTGCTGGCCGGCGCTTCGCAGTATTTCACCACCTGGCTGATGAACGGCAAGCAGACCGAGGCTCAGAAGAACAACCCGCAGAACCAGCAGCAGAAGATGATGAATATACTCTTCCCGCTGATGTCCGTGTTCTTCTGCTGGAGCTACAACGCGGCGTTCGCCCTGTATTGGGTTACGTCCAATATCTACCAGATTGTCACCTATCTTGCCTTTAACTTCTTTGCAGAAAGAAGCGATAAAAAGAGAGCGCTCAAAGAGCAGGAATGACCCGAAAGATCAGGAGGTCTTGACCAATGAAGACGTTCGAGGCGACCGGTAAAACCTATGAAGAGGCTTTGATGGCCGGACTTGCGCAGATGGGCCTTCCGTCGGAGAAGGTAGACGTTGAGGTGCTGGAGGAAGGAACCAAGGGCTTCCTCGGCATCGGCGCAAAGCCGTATAAGCTGCTGCTGACGAAAAAGGATACCCCCGCCATCCGCGCGGAGGAATTCCTCAAGAACGTGACGGAGCTGATGGGCCTGACCGTCACCTTTGAAATCACCGAGACCGAAGAGGCGCTGCTGATCAACATGCAGGGCGATAATCAGGGCATCCTGATCGGCCACCGCGGCGAGACGCTGGATGCCTTGCAGTATCTGACCTCCCTTCAGGTCAACAAGGGCGGCAAGGAATATCGCCGCGTCACGCTCGATACGGAAGGCTACCGCGCCAAGCGCGAGCAGACTTTGATCGCGCTGGCGGGCCGCATGGCCGCCAAGGTGCAGAAGAGCGGCCGCCGCATGGTGCTCGAACCGATGAATCCCTATGAGCGCCGCATCTTGCATGCAACCTTGCAGGATAACCCCTATGTTACCACTCATTCGGAGGGCGACGAGCCGAACCGCCGCGTCGTCATCACGCCCAAGCGTGCCGACGCTCCGAAGAAATAAGCAAGCCTAACTGCGGCGTCGAGTGCATCGGCGCCGTTTTTCATTGGAAAAGTGCCCAGCGAGAGGGGAAAAAGAGCTTATGGATACTATTGCATCCATCGCCACGGCTGTGGGCGCGGGCGGCATCGCTGTGATCCGCATCTCCGGCCCGGAAGCAAAGAGCGTCTTGTCGCGCGTGTTTGCGCCGCACGTTCCGCAGAAGATGAGTTCACGGATGCTGACCTATGGCTATGTTATGGAAAACGGACAGAAGGTGGACGAGTGCATGGCGGTGTGGATGCGCGCGCCGCACACCTATACCACCGAGGATGTGGCGGAGATTCAGTGCCACGGCGGGCAGGTGACGGCGCAGCGCGTGCTGGACGTTGTGCTGCGCAGCGGGGCAAGGCTGGCAGAACCCGGTGAGTTCACCAAGCGTGCCTTTTTCGGCGGACGCATTGACCTGACGCAGGCGGAGGGCGTGATGGATTTAATCAGCGCCCGCACGGAGCGCGCCGCGCGCGCCGGTTTGCAGCAGATGGGGGGGTATCTTTCCGAACGAATCCATGCACTGCAAAGCGAATTGCTCGATACCATCGCTTATATCGAGGCCTATCTGGATTATCCGGACGAAGACATCGAACCGCTGACGGCGGAGAAGGCCGCACAGCAGGCAAGAGCCGTCCAGAAAGAACTGGAAAGCGCCCTGAAAAACGCACGGGCGGGCAGAATGCTCAGCGGCGGCGTGCGCATCGTGTTGGCGGGCAGCCCGAACACGGGCAAATCCTCGCTGCTCAACGGGCTGCTGCGGGAACAGCGTGCCATCGTTACCGCCACGGCAGGCACTACGCGTGACGTGCTGCGCGAAGAGCTGAACCTGAACGGCCTGCCCGTGCAGCTGACCGATACCGCAGGCCTGCGCGAAGCTTCGGATGAGGTGGAGCGCATCGGCATTGACCGCGCGAGGGAGGAATTGCGCGGCGCAGATGTGGTGCTGCTGGTGATTGACCGCTCCCGTCCGTTGGGCGAGGAGGAGAAGGCGCTGCTCGGCCAGCCCGGCGCGCCGCTGGTCGTTGCGCTGAACAAGAGCGATTTGGATGCCGTCACGACGGATGCGGAAGTTCACAAGCTGTCCCCGCAGGCGAAAATTGTCGATACCTGCGCCAAAACCGGCGAGGGTGTGGAGACGCTACGGCAGACGCTTTATGAAACGGCGCTGCGCGGCGCATCGCCGGAGGAAGCTTATCTGACCAACGAGCGGCATATCCAGGCGGCAAGAACCGCCGCAGAGGCCATTGGGCGGGCGCTGGAGGCGCTGAACACGCACACACTGGACTGCGCGGCGCTCGATCTGCGTGCTGCCTGGGAGGCACTGGGCGCGATTACAGGGGAGAATACGACCGAGGATATTGTGGATCGTATTTTTGCTAAGTTCTGTCTGGGAAAGTGAGTGACGGTATGGCATTTTTGGCGGAAAGTTATGATGTGGTGGTGATCGGCGCAGGTCATGCAGGGTGCGAAGCGGCGCTGGCTTGTGCGCGCATGGGGCAGAAAACCCTGCTGCTGACGCTGAACATGGACGGTGTGGCGATGATGCCCTGCAATCCATCCATCGGCGGCACGGCAAAGGGACACCTTGTGCGGGAGCTGGATGCGCTGGGCGGCGAGATGGGCCGCGCCATCGACGATACGTTCATCCAGAGCCGCATGCTCAACACGGGCAAGGGGCCGGCGGTGCATTCACTGCGCGCACAGGCCGATAAAAAGCTCTATCAGAGAAGGATGCTCCGCGCCTTGCAGCATCAGGAAAACCTGACGCTGCGTCAGGGCGAAGCCGCGGAAATCACCGAGGAAAACGGCAGCGTGACGAGTGTCATGACGACCACGGGCGCGACCTATCCCTGCCGTGCGGCAATCCTGGCCACCGGCGTCTATCTCAAAAGCCGCGTCATCATCGGAGAAACGCATGCCGACTCCGGCCCGTCGGGGCTGGGCAACGCCAAGAGCCTTTCCGCGTCGCTGGAAAAGCTCGGCTTTCCGCTGCGGCGGTTCAAGACCGGCACACCCGCGCGCATCGATGTGCGCACGGTGGATTTTTCCAAGTTTGACGAGCAGCCGGGCGACGAGCACATCGTGCCGTTTTCCTTCCTGAGCGAAAACCTTCAGAAAGAGCAGGTTTCCTGTTATTTGGGCTACACCACGCCGGAGACTCACCGCATCATCCGCGAAAACCTGCACCGCGCGCCGCTCTATTCCGGGGATATTCACGGCGTTGGGCCGCGATATTGCCCGTCGATCGAGGATAAGGTCGTGCGCTTTGCCGACCGTGAACGCCACCCGCTCTTTTTGGAGCCGGAGGGACTCGACACGACCGAATGGTATGTGCAGGGGATGTCCTCGTCCATGCCGGAGGATGTGCAGTGGCGCATTTACCGTTCGATTCCCGGCCTGGAAAATGTACAGTTGACGCGCTTGGCCTACGCCATTGAATATGACTGCATTGATCCCACGCAGCTGAGCCCCACGCTGGAGGCCAAGCACATTCAAGGTCTGTTCTTTGCCGGGCAGATCAACGGTTCTTCCGGATATGAGGAAGCCGCTGCGCAGGGGATTTATGCGGGCATCAACGCCGCGCTTCAGCTGCGCGGGCAGGAGCCGATGATTCTCTCCCGTGCGGACGCCTATATCGGCGTGCTGGTGGACGATTTGACAGGCAAGGGGACAAATGAGCCCTATCGCATGATGACCAGCCGTGCGGAATACCGCCTGCTGCTCCGGCAGGACAACGCAGACCTTCGTTTGACCGAAATCGGCTGGCGCGTCGGGCTGGCTTCGCAGGAGCGCTACGACAAAATGTGTAAAAAACGAGAAGATACAGAGAAAACGCTTGCGGCCCTCCGCACTGTGCATATTCCGTGGCAAAAGGTCAATCAGGCCTTGCACGAAGATGCGATAGAGAACGGCAGTATGCGTGCGGAGGATCTGCTGCGTCGCGCTAACGTTCACTATGCGGATCTTGCATCAGTGTGCGAAGAGCTGCCGCCGCTTCGGGACGAAGTGGCGGAGCAGGTGGAGATCACGCTGAAATACGAGGGCTATCTTCAGCGGCAGATGCGTCAGGTGGAAGAGTTCCGCCGCACAGAAAACGTGAAAATTCCGGAAAATATTGATTATGAAAATATAACTGGTTTGCGCATCGAGGCGCGGCAGAAGCTCAGCGCGCTCCGCCCGGAGACGTTGGGCGCGGCGCAGCGGATCTCCGGCGTGTCGCCGGGGGATATTGCGGTATTGATGATTAAAATGGAGCAGATGCGCAGGGAGGCGAAGGCATGAGCATCATCGCAGAGAGAGTGAAAAGCGGCGCGACGCACATGGGGCTGGAACTGGACGACACGGCGGCGCAGCGCTTTGCGAGGTATTACGACCTGCTGGTCGAGGGCAATCAGAAGATGAACCTGACTGCCGTGCTGGAACCTGAAGAAGCGGTAGATCGCCATTTTCTGGACAGTATCGCGCCCGCCGTGCTCGGCCTGCTGCCGGAAGGCGTTAAGATGGTGGATGTGGGTACCGGAGCGGGATTTCCCGGTTTGCCGCTGCTCATTGCCCGGCCGGATATTCAGCTGACGCTGGTGGATTCGCTGAACAAGCGGCTGGAATTCCTGCGCGACGTGCTGGAGAAATTGGATCTGGAGGCAGAGATCGTGCACATGCGTGCGGAGGACTTCTCTCGTCAGCCGCAATATCGTGAGCAGTTTGATTTGGCTGCTGCGCGCGCGGTGGCTTCGGTTTCGCCGCTGATGGAATATCTGCTGCCCTGCGTCAAGCGCGGCGGCGCGGCGATCTGCTGGAAAGGGCCGGACATTGTGCAGGAAGCGGAAAACGCCCGCAAGGCGATTTTTCTGCTCGGCGGTAAAGCGCGTGAGCCGATTGCCTATCAGGTGCCGGAGCGCGATTGGCAGCATTGCCTGTTTGTTGTGGACAAGGTTTCCGGCACGCCGAAGGCATATCCCCGCAAGGCGGGTACACCTGTTAAGAAGCCCCTTTAGAATCCGTCAAAGCGTGGCCTTGACAAGAAATTTCCGACATAAAGAGCGATAATCCTTATCGCATCGCACAGATCAGCACTTTTATACACGCCATCCGACAGAAAAGCCGGGTGGCGTGTCGTTTTTTAGAACACGATTCAGGGTGTTCAAACTGCAATTTTTCTGTATAATGAAGCCATAGAAAGCAAAAAAACATACGTTTCACGTGAAACATCAGGAATGGAGTGACAGAAATGCAGGCACAAAGCACCAACATCGGGAATCGCAGAAATCTCCGGATGCGTGAGCGAGAGGTGGCGCGCATTCCAATTGACACCATCCGACCCAACCCGTATCAGCCCCGCCGTGTATTTGCACAGGATGCGCTTGAAGAGCTTTGTGCGTCCATTAAACAGTACGGCTTGCTTCAGCCAATCAGCGTTCGGAAACTGGGGAGCGATAGCTTTGAGCTCATTGCGGGGGAACGACGGCTGCGTGCCTGCCGCATGGCGGGGATGAAGTTCATCGATGCCATCATTTTCAGCACTTACGAGCAGGACAGCGCGGTCATCGCCATGATGGAGAATTTGCAGCGGGAGAACCTGCATTATATGGAGGAAGCGGAAGGCTATCAGAATCTGATTCGTGATCACGGTCTTTCTCAGGATGAGCTGGCACGTCGATTGGGAAAGAACCAGTCCACCATCGCCAACAAGATGCGCATTCTCAAATTGCCGATGGCAGTCAAGCGCATGTTGCTGCAATATAGCCTGACGGAACGCCACGCCCGAGCGCTGCTGCGCCTGCACGACGAGGAGATGCAGATGCACGTTATTCAGATCATTGTGCAGCAAAACTTGAACGTCAAGGCGACGGAGGACCTGGTGGAACGGACGATTTCGCGCATGTACGGCATCGAAAAGGAGGAAGAAGAACAGAGCCGCACGCGGCCATCCAAAATCAGCGGATTTGTGCGGGACACGCGGCTGTTCGTCAATTCCCTTCGCACCGTGGTGCAGCAGATGGCGGACGCAGGATTGAATCCCAAATTGGAAAGCAGGGACAAGGAAGAGGGAATGGAGATCAAAATTTGGATTCCACACCCTGCTGCAAAGTAGTCCTTTTCATTTTAAGAATAGTGTGCTATAATTAACAAATACGAAACATGGTTCGCTGCATTCTCACTGATCCGGCAGTGTTCGAAAGGATTTTTTACAAATCCGGTCCGGAATTGAGCCATCCCCCTTCTCTTTCCCGTCCGAATCCGTTATAATAAAGCTAAGTCCCCGAGTGGACAAGCTGTTTATGCGGAAAGAAGGCGGGTCTTTTTTGTCTAAAGTTGTTGCGGTGGCAAACCAGAAGGGCGGTGTCGGTAAGACGACCACGACGGTCAATCTGGCTTCCTGCGTGGCCGAAAAGGGCAAGCGGGTGCTGTTGGTGGATATGGACCCGCAGGGAAACGCGACCAGCGGCGTGGGAATTGATCACGGTCAGGTGGAAAAGTCCATCTATGACGTGTTGCTCGATGATCTCCCCGTGCAGGAGGCTGTACTCCCGACCTGTGTAAAAAACCTCTATGTGCTTCCTTCCAACATACAGCTGGCCGGGGCAGAAATTGAACTGGTTTCCGCCATGGCGCGCGAACACATCCTCAAACACCAGTTGGAGCTGGTTCAGCCGCTTTACGACTATATTTTTATCGATTGTCCGCCTTCACTCGGTCTGTTGACGCTCAACGCGCTGACCGCATCGGATTCTGTACTGGTGCCCATTCAATGCGAATATTACGCGCTGGAAGGTCTGACACAGCTGATGAGCACGGTGCGGCTTGTCAAAAAGCGTCTGAATCCTTCGCTGGAAATCGAGGGCGTGGTGCTCACAATGCTCAACGGCCGCACCAAATTGGGTGTGCAGGTGGTGGAGGAAGTCAAAAAGTTCTTTGCAAAAAAGGTTTATACCACCATCATCCCTCGAAACGTGCGTCTGGGCGAGGCGCCGAGCTTCGGGCAGCCCATCAATGTCTATGATCCGCGATCGGCCGGTTCTCTGGCCTATAAGAGCCTTGCGGAGGAATTTTTGAAGTGGAACGGTGAACGGAGGTAAGCAAAATGCCTAAGGTAAAAGGCGGTCTGGGACGTGGAATGGACGCTCTCTTCGGCGAAATGGCGGAGGAGACGGAAAACAGGATCCAGATGATTCCGATCGGCCAGATCGATCCCAACAAGGAGCAGCCGCGCAAGCAGTTTGATCTGGAATCCCTCGATCAGCTCGCTTCCTCCATTCGCTCGGTCGGCATCATCCAGCCCATTGTCGTCTGCCCCAACGGCAAGCGCTACACCATCGTCGCGGGCGAACGCCGCTGGCGTGCGGCGCGCATGGCAGAGTTGGAGGAAATTCCTGCCATTGTCCGCGACGTTGAAACCATCCAACGGATGGAAATGGCGCTGATTGAGAATATTCAGCGCACGGACTTGAACCCGCTGGAAGAAGCGCAGGCCGTCAGCAGTCTGATGCAGGAATGCGGGCTGACGCAGGAACAGATCGCCCAGCGCATCGGCAAGAGCCGCTCTGCGGTTGCTAACCTGCTGCGTCTTCTCAACTTACCCAAAGAAGTGGCGGAGCTTGTCGCAGAAGGGGAGCTGAGCGAAGGTCACGCGCGTGCTATACTTGGCGCGGAAGACCCTGAAATGATGATCAGCTTGGCCAATCAGGCGGTTCAGCGCGGGCTGAATGTCCGTCAAACCGAAGCGTTGGCCAAAGCAGTGAAGGAACAGCGCGAGGAAGGCGAGAAGCAGAAGGAGGAAAAGCCGTGCTGCGCAGAGCTGACCTTGGTGGAAGAGGCAGCGCGCCGTCGCTTCGGCACGAAAATCTCAATTGTCGGCAATGAAAAGCGCGGAAAGCTGATTCTGCATTACAATTCGCCGGAGGATTTGGAACGAATTTACGAATTCATCCGCATTCAGGACGACTGATCGAATGATATGCAAAAAGCGGACGGAGTGTTTCACGTGAAACACTTCGTCCGCTTTTTGCATATTCTGGAAAGAGGAGCATAGAAATGCAGGGAGGCGCAGCAAATGCGGCTTAGCGAGATGAAGGTTGGTACAAGTGCGCGCATTAAAGCCGTTAAAGGTGAGGGCGTATTGCGAAAGCGGTTGCTTGATCTCGGATTAACGCCGGGCACCATCGTAATGGTGCGGAGAACCGCGCCTATGGGCGACCCGATCCAGCTGCATTTGCGCGGATATGAACTGACTTTGCGAAGAAGTGAAGCAGAGAAAATGGAAATCCAAGAGGTTTTTGCGGAGGAATAAAGCATGGCGGTGACGATTGCGCTGCTGGGAAATCCAAATTCCGGCAAAACGACGCTGTTCAACCGGCTTACCGGCAGCAGGCAGCACGTCGGGAATTTCCCCGGCGTGACAGTAGAGAAAAAAGAGGGAGAACTGCGCAATAAAGAAGGCGTTGTGGTTGTAGATCTGCCGGGGATTTACTCACTCTCACCGTATTCGGCAGAGGAAGTTGTTGCATGTGATTTTCTGATGAAGGACAAGCCCGATGTGGTGATCGACGTTGTAGATGCAACCAATTTGCAGCGCAATCTGTATCTCACTGTGCAATTGATGGAAATAGGTGTTCCAACCGTCGTGGCGCTGAATATGATCGACGAGGTGAAAAGGCAGGGGAAGAGGATCGACGTACCGCTTCTCTCGAAAAGAATGGGTTTGCCCGTTGTCGCCATTAGCGCAGCAAGCGGGCAGGGCTGTGAAGAACTGATCGAGTGCGCAATGGAAAGAACACGAAAGAAAATAGCCTTACCCTGCCCGGAGATGGGCAGCGGCGTCTGGCGAAGAAGTTTAGAAGAGATTCAACAAATTGTGCAGCAGAAATGCCGGAAAACAGGGATAAATCCGCGCTTTTTTGCCATACGCTGCATCGAAGGCGAAGACGTCGTTCCCCTTAGCGTAGAGGAAAAGATGCACATAGAACGCATCCTAAAGAGGGCCGAACAGGCACTCCATACGGACCGCGACGCCGCAGTGGCGGATATGCGGTATAACTTTATCGAGCAAGCCTGCTGTGATGTTGTGACAGAAGAAAAGAAGGGGAAGAAGCAGGAACGGACATTGCGCGTTGACGCGGTATTGACGCACAAAATCTTTGGCATTCCCATCTTTCTGGCAATCCTGCTCCTCGTGTTCTATCTAACCTTTGCAGGGCCGGGAAAATGGTTGTCCGATGGTTTTTCCGCCTGCGTGGATGCGGCAATTCGAGGACTAGATGCTTTTTTGAACCGGTGCAGTGTCAATCCGGCGATCCATGCGCTGCTCATTGAGGGCATGTGCAGAGGCGTGGGCGCGGTGTTGTCGTTTCTGCCTACGATTGTGCTCCTGTTTTTCCTATTGTCCATCCTGGAGGACAGTGGATATCTGGCGCGCGTCGCCTTTGTAATGGATAAGCTGCTGCAAAAGATCGGCCTGTCCGGACGGTCGTGCGTGCCGCTGCTGCTGGGGTTCGGCTGCTCGGTTCCGGCCATTCTGGCGACGCGAACGCTGGCAACGCAGCGCGACCGACGCATGACCATCCTGCTGATCCCCTTTCTCTCCTGCTCGGCAAAATTGCCGATTTACGCCACGTTTATCGCAGCTTTTTTCCCACAAAACGCCCCCTTAGTGTTGCTGGCTATGTATGTTGGTGGAGCAGCGGTTGGGGTGCTGTACAGCTGGGTGCTCAAAAAGTTTGTCTTTTCCGGAGAATCTACGCCGTTTGTGATGGAATTGCCTGATTACAGACTGCCGGGAGCGCAGACCGTGGTGCTGCATGTTTGGGAGAAGGCGAGGGATTTCATCAGTAAAGCATTCAGCGTCATCTTTTTGTCCTCGATTCTCATCTGGGGCTTGCAGAGCTTTGATGTTCGCGGCCTGCTCGTCAGCGATCCGTCGCAAAGCCTGTTGGCGCAAATCGGAAAGAGCATCACGCCCGTCTTTGTGCCGTTGGGCTTTGGCGATTGGATCCCCGTGACGTCGCTGCTGACCGGACTTTCCGCCAAGGAGGCAGTGCTTTCCACATTGGCTGTGCTGACCGGGATGGGGGAGTCGAGCGCGCTGCAAGCCATGCTGCCGATGATCTTTGCTCCGCGCAGCGCTTTGTCCTTTCTCACCTTCACGCTGCTCTATACGCCGTGCTTTGCTGCTGTAGCCGCTGCACGCCGGGAGTTGGGCAGCGTGAAAGGGATGCTTGCCGCCGTGACGGCACAATGTGTCGTGGCGTGGCTGGCTGCCTTTGCGGTGTATCACATATCCATGCTGTTTTTGTAAAAGAAAAGGACGGAAACCCATCCGTCCTTTTGTCGCGTGACGGTCAATCATCTACGCGAAAAGAAAATACATTTTGTAGTGCGACCGCCGTGCCGGTTTCGGGATCGAAATCCATCGTCATCACGTCGCGCATGAATTCGTTCCAGCGATCGACCACCGGGCTTTCCGCCTGAACCTTCGCCGCATAGGCCGCACCTTTTTCGCATTCATAGTAACCGAACAGCTCATCTCCGCAGCACCAGATGGTATAATTCCGGATGCCTGCCCGCGTCAAGACTTCGGTCATTTCCGGCCAGATTTCGTCGTGGCGGCGAATGTATTCCGCCTTTTTGCCGGGCTTCAGGGTCGCTTTCCAGGTGCATTTTTCCAATGACATCTTTGACAACCTCCTCAAGATGCGCTATGCTTAACTTAAAATAAGGATAGCATGGCAAAAAGCGCCATGCAAGGGGGGAAAGCGATGGAGCTGATCTGGGATTTTGACGGCACGCTGTTCGATACCTATCCGCTGATGGCACAATCGCTGCGGCAGGCGCTGCTGGACGAGGGACGCGACGTGCCCTTGGAACACATTCGCGCCTTGATGAATGTAACGCTCAGCCATGCACTGGAGGAGCTGAAGGTCTCGCAGCGCGCACTGGAACGCTATAAGGAAAATCTGCACAAGGCGGGGCCGCTCGGCGTGCAGCCGTTTCCCGGCGCAAGGGAGCTTTGTGAGCGGATTGTTGCAGAGGGCGGGCATAATCACCTCTGCACGCACCGCGGTTCGTCCGCTCGTTGGTACATGGATGCGCAGGGATTGAGCGACTGCTTTACCACCTGGGTGACGGAAGAAAACGGCTTTCCGCGAAAACCGGCGCCGGATGGGGTGAACTACATTTTGTCACGATCCAAGCCAAATAAGCGACATTTTGTGATGATTGGCGACCGAGAACTGGACATTTTGGCGGCTCATCGCGCAGGCATTCGCGCCTGTCGGTTTGCGGGCGGAGAGCCGATTGAAAGCGTTTCCACGGAGGCGGAATATAAAATACAGTATTTGAAGGACTTTTTCAACGTCGTGAAGGAGGAAGAAAAATGAAGGAAATCTTTGACCGCGTGAGTGTGCGCAAATACACCGTGCAGCCCGTTGAGACCGAAAAAGTGGAGAAACTGCTGCGCGCCGCAATGGCTGCGCCTTCGGCAGGAAATCAGCAGCCCTGGGAGTTCTGCGTCGTGCGCAATCGGGAAACGCTCGATCAGCTCGCCGCATGCAGCCCTTACGCCAAACCCTTGCTCGGCGCGCCGCTGGGCATCGTGATCCTAAGCCGAGAGGAGGGATTGCGTTTCCCGGAATATTGGGAACAGGACCTGGGCGCGTGCACGCAGAATATGCTGCTGGAAGCGGAGCATCTGGGTCTGGGAGCGGTCTGGATGGGCATAGCGTCGCTTCAGGACCGCATGGAGAAGGTCAGCGCCGTACTCGGCTGCAAGGGCCTCAAGCCCTTTGCACTGGTGGCTGTGGGCTATCCGGATCCTGCCTTCAAACAGCCCAAACACGACCGCTATGACCCCGCGCGCGTGCGGTATGTAGATTGAGGTAAAATAATGGAACGGATATGATGGGGCGAGTTTATGACAAAATGGGATAGAATATTCCGCATTGCCGTTGTGCTGCTGCTCAGCGCGAATCTGGCAGTCAGTGGAAAGCAGCGGAAAAAAGGAATCTGCAACAGAAATCGCCGATGCCGATCATGACACTGCGCTGATCCTTCCGGAAAGTCCGACAGCAGCCGATGCATGGTACGACTATGATTGGGCCTACGAAGCCTCGGATTATGTGGAGATCATCCGTTTGGGGACAACCGGATCCGATTGGCATTTTGAAATGACGCTTCCGGGAGCCAATGTGGATTTGACCGTGCAGCAAATCTACATCAACGACATGGTTGACGGTCAAAAAACCGCGGACCAACTTGTCAGTGACGATGTGATAAGATATATGGCGGAGCTTAACGACATAAGTGGAGATGAAGTGATCCTCCGCGCCGGAAAGACGCTCTTTTTTGAAGACTGGCACCCGTTCGTCACGGATTTTAATGGCCGTGAGATATTGTTTGTGCTGCAAGCGGCCTCCGGTGAAACCGTGCGTTATTCGTATATTTTTGAGCTTACGGAAAATCCTGCGTTGTCAGTGGACTACACAAACGACAGCGACAAGGATCTTTCGCTGCTCCGCCATAATGCGGATTACGACATAAAGGTCTTTGACGGCGTATACTGGGTGCCGGCCGTTTCTCTTGGAGAAAGCCGCTATACGAATGCGGAAATTGCCGCAATGCAGAAGGATTCTCCGGAGGAAAAGCAAGCTAAGATCGGGACGCTCTATGAGGCGCTGCAACTGTATCAGATCGGAGATTTTCATTCGGCGGACGATAATGTGCGCATTTCCGAAAACGGAATCAATTGGGAATTCCATACGCCGGGGCGCAACGCCGTTATCAACAACTGCGGCTGCTGCGCCACAGATTCCGCATGGCTGCGCTATCTGCTGGATGGAGACTATGATGAAATCGGATATATCACCACCTCTCAGCGCGATGGCAGCGGACACGTCTATAACTACATTCAAGAGGGCGAATGGTACTATATCATCGACCTTACGCACTACCGTAACGATTGGATTGCCACAATCGAGGAAAACGGCGATTTGGAGGCCTATTCACGCTCCGACCGAGTTCTCGGCAACATTCACCGCACGAAAGATCTTGTCAGCTTTGTCAACTATGTGCAAGACGCCTTCAACGATCCGCCCGGATTGATGTTCCGCCTCACCTGCGAGGATGTAACGCCCATAGACGGCGTGCATTCCGAGGAAGGCGTGACCATTGTTCGCCCGGAAAGCTGCGAGCCCTATGTTACCTGCATTTTCGACGACGATGCCGACGATCTGACCTATGCATATGCCCCGAACCCTACGAAAGTGCCGGAGTATTCATTACAGCCAGTGCAAAAAAACAAGCGCGCATGAAACGGAAAAAGTAAAGCGTGCGAAAAGAGAAAACAGCCCTCTGCGGAAGGAATCCTACCGCAGAGGGCTGTTTTTTGTCTTTAATTTGATTAGCGGATGCACTCGAGCAGCTTTTTCATGTTGGCTTCAATGTCGCCCTCGCGGAACACCGCAGAGGTGCCGGCCACAAACAGGTCTGCGCCTGCTGCGCGCATCTTGACCGCGTTTTCAAAGGAAACGTTGCCGTCCACCTCGATGCGCACGTTGTCATAGCCGTTTTCGTCCAGCATCCTGCGCAGACGGGTGATCTTGCCCAGCGTCGCGGGAACGAGCTTCTGTCCCGCAAAGCCGGGGTTGACCGTCATGACCACCACCATGTCCAGATCGGGCAGCACGTCCTCAATCATGCAAAGGGGCGTGGCGGGGTTCAGTGCAACAGCCGCCTGTGCGCCCGCCGCGCGGATGGCCGCCAGTGTGCGCTGGAGGTGAATCGTGGATTCCTGATGCACGGACACCATGTCGCCGGGCTTGAGGTCAAACAGGTGCAGGTGGCGCTCCGGATTTTTGACCATCAGGTGAATATCGGCAGGCACGGCGCTGACCTTGCGCACGGCCTTGATGACGTCCGGCCCCAGCATGAAGTTGGGTACAAAATCGCCGTCCATGATGTCATAATGGAAATATTGCACGCCCGCCTCGGTGAGCTTGACGGCGTCCGCTCCCAGGTTCAGCGCATCTGCACACATCATCGAAGGGGAAACGCCGGGAATGATCTTGTTCATAGAGCCGCTCCTTCTGCCGCCGCGCCGGGCGGAATTTTGTCCACAAAGAAGTATAATCCCACCCCACGGGGATTGCAAGCGGGAAAGAAATCACGCGCGGGAAGCATAGAGCGGATTGGCCTCACGGACGGAAAAATCGCGGCGCAGCTCGGCAAAAGCAGCTTCCACTTCGGGTGGAATGTCAACATGGGCGATGAATCCGCGTCCGTTCGGCCCGTAGCCGTCCGCATCATCGCGCAGGCGCGGAATTTCGCCCATCAAAAGATCGATGTAGCGCTTCGGCTGCCACATGCCGAAGATCGGCTGTGCAAAGGCAAGATGATTCTCCCGCACCGCAAACTCCGCCTGATAAGCCGCGTAATTTACGATGCGCGCTTCCGGGGCGTATTTGCGCAGCCCGGCTTCCATGCGGCGCTGCATCGACGCATCTTGAATCAACAGAAAGCTGCCGCAGTCAAAGCCCTTTTCCCGCATCAGGTCGAGCAGATAGGTGATGTTGTTGCCGCAGTTGGTGGAGGTGCATTCCAGCGCGTCGGGCACAAGGCCGTAAGCGCCGGAAAGATAAGCCGCAAAGACCTTGGCTTCCGGCAGCCCCGCCGTTTCAACGCCGGGGCAGGCCGCGTGCGCCACCTGCCGCAGCGTTTCGGTGGTGTGACCCTCGCCGCCCACAATGATGTAGTGTTTGGCAAGCTTTGCCTGCATCGCGTGGGCAAATTCATCCCCTCCGCAGAGAATGCTGCCGCCGAAGAGCACTGCGGCGTCTAATTGATCTAACCCGGTGTGCTTCTTCAGCGCTTTAGGCGTGGGCTCGGGCAGGTCGCGCGGGCCTAAAAAACGAGCCAGTGTGTTCAGGTTTTGCACGGTGCGCTGCAAATCCACGGGGAAACCCCCTTACAGCTTGACCATGCGGTAGCCGATGCCAACATGAGTTTGAATGAACTGCGGATCCTCCGGCCGGGGCTGTATCTTTTTGCGCAGCGTGGCCATAAAGACGCGCAGCGAGGCGATGTCGCTGTCAAAAGCGGTGCCCCAGATTTCGCGCGTGATGAAGGTATGCGTGAGCACCTTGCCCGCGTTGCGGCAAAGCAGGCAGAGCAGTTTATATTCGATGGGCGTTAAGTGCAGCTCCTCACCGCGAAGATAAGCAAAACCCGCCGCATAATCCACTGTCAAATCGCCGTTGACGAAGGTGGAATCGCTCTGCGACGAGGCCTTGATGTATTTCAGCCGCCGCAGCGTCACGCGCAGCCGTGCCAGCAGCTCGTCTACCGAAAACGGCTTGGTCAGGTAATCGTCTGCGCCCGCGTCCAGCGCGTCGATCTTGTCGTTGTCCTCGGTTCGGGCGGAGATGACGATGATAGGCAGATCCGACCAGGTGCGCACTTTCTGAATGACCTCCACACCGTCCATATCCGGCAGACCCAGATCCAGCAGCATGATGTCCGGCCGCTGAGTCGCCGCTTCCAGGATGGCCTGCGTGCCGTCCTGCGCGGTGCAGTAGCGGTATTCCTGCGTTTCCAGCGCGGTGACGATCAGGTTCTGCACCGTGCTGTCGTCTTCAACGACCAATATCATCGGGTTGCTCATGACATTTCGATCCTTTCTTCCGGCAGGGTAAAGGAGAAAACCGCGCCGTTCGGCGCATTATCCCGTACGCAGATGCTGCCGCCGTGTGCTGCGATGATCGCCTTGCACAGTGCAAGCCCAAGTCCCAGACCGCGTCGACCGTCCCCCTTGCCTTTGGAGGTAGTATAAAACATTTCAAAAACCTTTTCCTTCGCTTCGTCCGGAATGCCCGGACCGCCGTCCGCGACTTCGACCACGGCCATGCCGTCCCGGCGCAGCGTGCGCACGACGATGGGGGCGTCTGCGGGCGTATACTTGAGCGCATTGTCCACCAGGTTGGCGACGACCTGCATGATGAGCCGCGCGTCCATGCGCGCCATCAGCAACTCGTCCTCCTGTTCAAAGCGAATACGGCCGTTTTGCGCGCGAAAATGCGAAAGCGTTTCGGGAATGACCTCGCCCAGCAGCTCCGGCTGAAGCCGCAGCGAAAGCTTCCCGTCCTCAATGCGCGTGACGGCCAGCAGGTTTTCTACGGTTCCCAGCAGCCACTGCGCGTCGTCCCGAATGTCCACATAGAGCTTGTGCTTCTGCTGTTCGCTCAGCTGGTCGGCGTTATCCGCCAGTAGCCCCGCGCTGCCCAGCACGCTCGTCAGCGGCGTGCGCAGGTCATGGGAGATGGAGCGCAGCAGATCGGCGCGCAGCTTCTCGTTGCGCACCTGTACGGCGGCTTCCTGCCGCTTCTGGTTGTAAAAATCGCGTTCCAGCGTCAGCGCGCATTCGTTGAGCAGCGCCTGCACCAGGTTGGCTTCCATTTCGCTCATCGGTCGGTCGCCCGCCGCCACGCCGATCACGCCATAGCGCCGATCCTCCGTGCGGATGAGGGAATAGAGAAAGCCTGCGCGGGAAAAGCGCGGCGTGCGCGCGCCGGAGGGTTCGAGGTTCTTAAAAGTCCATTCGGCGGCGGCGCGGTCGTCGTCCGCGCGGTCGGCTGCGCCGTAATAGCGCGGTTCGTCCAGCTTGTCGCCCTTGACGGCGTAAACCACCACCGGGCGATTGAGCAGCTGCTGCAAACGCTGCACGGTGATGGTGAGGATTTCCTCTACGCCGGAAGCTTTCAGAAAGAGCTGATCCGTCTGCAAAAGGATACCCGTGCGATAAGCCAGTCGTTCGCTGTTGCTGGCGACCGTGCTCACCAGCAGCGCAACGCCCACCAGAATCACAAAGTCCAGCGGATAGCCGAAATTCACTGCCTGAAAGGAAAAACGAGGGTCGGCAAAGAGAAAATTGAAGATCAGCACGCCCAGCACAGAGGTCACGACGCTCCAAAGCCGGCTGGCCGTCAACACAGCCGTGACCAGTATGCCGAGGACGAACACGGTATAGATGTTGATCTCCTCCAGGTTTGCCATGTCAAACAGCAGACCGGCGGAGGTGACGGAGACCAGCACCAGCGTACAGACCAGCCCGTTGCGCAGGGTACGGTGCACGTCGGCAGAATGGTGCAGGCGCATGGGGTGCGGCTCCTCCTTTCGGGAAAAATGACGTGCCGGGGATTATTTTGCCTTCTTCGCAGGGAAAATCCGCCCTAAAACAATCGTGCACAGCACAATCAGCCCGATGACGATGAAAATGCCCGCCAACCCCACACCCATATAGCGCAGGTTCAGGATAAAGTTCATGGGTTCAAACTGCATGGATGATTCCTCCTTTTCCTCAATGCGCAAAGAACATCAGAATCAGGCCGCCCGCGATGACCGAGGCGATCTGGCCGGAGACGTTGACGCCGATGGAGTGCATCAGCAGGAAATTCTGCGGGTCTTCCTGCAAGCCCATCTTATGCACGATACGGCCTGACATCGGGAAGGCGGAAATGCCCGCCGCACCGATCATGGGGTTGATCTTCTTTTTGAGGAAGAGGTTCAGGAATTTGGCAAACAGCACACCGCCCGCCGTGTCGAACACAAAGGCCACAAGCCCCAGCCCCAGGATCATCAGCGTCTCCGGGGAGAGGAATTCCGCGGCCTGCATGCGCACCGCGATGGTCAGGCCGAGGAAGAGCGTGATCAGGTTGGCCAGCACCTTCTGCGCCGTTTCGGACAGGGAATTCAGCACACCGCATTCACGGATCAGGTTGCCGAACATCAAAAAGCCGATCAGCGAAGCCGCCTTGGGCGCGATCAACGCTGCGATGACGGTGATGATGATGGGGAAGAGGATGCGCGTCAGGCGCGAAACGTCCTTCTGCTCATAGGGCATGCGGATCATGCGCTCCTTGCGCGTGGTCAAAAGCTTGATGATGGGCGGCTGGATGATGGGCACCAGCGACATATAGGAATACGCCGCGACCATGATGGAGCCCAGATATTTCGAGCCAAGCTCCTGCGCCACGATGATGGAGGTCGGGCCGTCCGCCGCGCCGATGACCGCAATGGAGGCCGCGTCGTTGAGATCGAAGAAGATCGAGGCCAGGCACAGCGTAAAGAAGATGCCGAACTGCGCTGCTGCGCCGAAGATCATCAGCTTCGGATTGGAAAGCAGCGGCCCGAAGTCTATCATCGCGCCGATGCCGATGAACAGGATCAGCGGGAACAGCTCGTTGTCAATGCCCGCTTTGAACAGCGTAATCAGCGCGCCGCCCGGTTGCACGGCGTCCACACCCGGAATGTTGACCAGGATCGCGCCGAAGCCGATGGGCAACAGCAGCGAGGGCTCCATATCCTTGGCAATCGCCAGATAAATCAGCAGTCCGCCGATGCACCACATGACGATTTGCTGCCAGGTCACGGACAGAACGTTTTGAAACAACATCAGAAGGTCCACTCGTGATCTCTCCATTCTTTTCGATGTTTTTCCCGCACTTTGCGGTGGACTCATTGTACCATCCGCCGCAGGGCAAAATGTTAATTCCGCCCAAGGATGGCATAAAGATGAGCAAAAGATTTCACAAAACGGAACGCGGAAAAAAGCGACCCGACGCAGCGGCGAAAGGGCCGCCGCGCCGGGTCGCCCCAAAGACGGAAACAGCGTTGGAATAACCGTTTTTTAGAACTCCGCATTGCGCGCTGTGCGCGGGAAGGGCAGCACATCGCGGATGTTGGAAACGCCCGTCAAATACATGATGAGGCGCTCGAAGCCGATGCCGAAGCCTGCATGCTTTACGCCGCCGAACTTGCGCAGCTCCAAATACCACCAGTAGTCCTCTTCCTTGAGGCCCAGTTCCTGCATGCGCGCCACCAGCTTGTCGTATCTCTCTTCGCGCTGGGAGCCGCCGATCAATTCGCCGATGCCGGGCACCAGCATATCCATCGCGGCGACGGTCTTGTTGTCGTCGTTCATGCGCATATAAAAGGCCTTGATCTCCTTGGGATAGTCGGTGACGAACACCGGCCGGCCGAAGGTCTTTTCCGACAGGAAGCGCTCGTGCTCGGTCTGCAAATCGCAGCCCCAGTAGGCCTTGTAATCAAAGTTGTCGTTGTTCTTTTCGAGAATTTCGATGGCCTCGGTGTAGGTGACATGGGCAAAGTCGGAGGAAGCAACATGCTCCAGGCGCTCCTTGAGTCCCTTATCCACAAAGCTGTTCAGGAAGTCAATCTCTTCCGGCGCCTTTTCCAGCACATAGCGGATGATGTACTTGACCATGCTCTCGGCCAGCTTCATGTCGTCGCCAAGGTCAGCAAAGGCGATTTCCGGCTCGATCATCCAGAACTCCGCCGCATGGCGCGGGGTGTTGCTGTTTTCGGCGCGGAAGGTCGGACCGAAGGTGTAGACGTTCTGGAAAGCCAGCGCGAAGCACTCGCAGTTGAGCTGGCCGGACACCGTCAGGTTTGCAGGCTTGCCGAAGAAATCCTGATTGAAGTCCACCGTGCCGTCCTCTTTGCGGGGCGGGTTTTCGGGATCCAGCGTGGTTACGCGGAACATCTCGCCCGCGCCTTCGCAGTCGCTGCCCGTGATCAGCGGGGTATGAACATAAACAAAGTCCTGCTCCTGGAAGAAGTTGTGAATCGCCGCTGCTGCCAGCGAGCGGATGCGGAACACCGCAGAATAGAGATTCGTGCGCGGGCGCAGGTGCGCGATGGTGCGCAGGAATTCCGGACTGTGGCGCTTCTTTTGCAGCGGGTAATCCGCCGGGCAGGTTCCCTCGACGGAAAGCTCGTCCGCCTTGATTTCAAAGGGCTGCTTCATGCCGGGGGTCAGCTCCAGCACGCCCGTGACCTTGATGGCCGTGCCGACGCTGAGCTTCACCGCATCCTTGAAGCCCGGCAGCCGTCCATCTATCAGCACGACCTGGAGATTTTTGAAGAACGTGCCGTCGTTCAGCTCGATAAAGCCGAAGGTCTTGCTGTCGCGCACGGTGCGCACCCAGCCGTATACCGTCACAACGCTGCCGTCGGCAGGGGTCTGCCGGTAGAGCGTGCGGATCGTTGTCTTGTCCATAGTAAAGTTCTCCTCCAACTAAAGTTCCTAAACTATTGCTAGTATACCACGCTGCTGCGCAAAAAACCACTGCCAATCCGCGTGGAGAAAAGCAAATTCCGGGGGAATTTGACTTTTTTGTACAATATGATATGCTAAAGGAGAATTGCATATAAAAGAACCGTCGATGCGCACGCATGGAAGGGCTTTTAAGTATTTTTACTGTGAGGTAAGCAATATGAAGAAAGCCGCTTCTGTTTTTTGCGCACAGAAATGACGCTGCGCGATGTAGAGCTGCTGAGTCAATGGATGGAAAATCCGATCATTACGCGGTATTTGAATGAAATGCCCGGCGTGAGCGATTCCCTGCGCGACCTGGCGGGAAAAATCCCCGCGCCGCTGCTCGCCCTTCGATTTAATCA
>OLGF01000419.1_pt1 | contig 50337 bp, 46 predicted proteins | sample 1604971 | NCBI WGS metagenome assembly OLGF01 (sample SAMEA3888902, study PRJEB22519) | human gut metagenome | biome: human gut; feature: human-associated habitat; material: faeces | place: Denmark | collected 2011 | reverse complement strand
CACGTATTGCCGGTATTGACCTGCCCAAGGATAAGCGAATCGAGATCGGTTTGACCTATATCTATGGTATTGGCAGAAAGAGCGCTCAGGACATCCTGGCGCAGACAGGCATCAACCCCGACACCCGGGTGAAGGATCTGACCGAGGCCGAGGAAGCCAAGCTTCGTGAGGCCATTGACCAGAGCTATACCGTGGAGGGCGACCTGCGCCGTCAGGTGGCTCTGGACATCAAGCGTCTGACGGAGATCGGCTGCTACCGTGGTACCCGTCATCGCCGTGGGCTGCCCGTTCGTGGTCAGCGCAGCAAGACCAACGCCCGCACCCGCAAGGGTCCCAAGAAGACCATTGCCAACAAGAAGAAGTAAGGAGGGAAGATAGAATATGGCTAACGCTAAGACCGGTAAGAAGGTTATTCGCCGCCGTCGTGAAAAGAAGAACGTCGAGAAGGGCCAGGTCCATATCCGCTCTTCCTTCAACAACACCATGGTCACCGTCACCGACGCACAGGGCAACGCTCTGTCCTGGGCCTCCTCCGGTGGTCTGGGCTTCCGTGGCAGCAAGAAGTCTACCCCCTTTGCTGCCCAGAGTGCCGCTGAGACGGCTGCCAAGGCCGCTATGGAGCATGGCCTGAAGACCGTGGAGGTCTTTGTCAAGGGCCCCGGCCAGGGCCGTGAGGCTGCCATCCGTGCACTGCAGGCAGTGGGCCTGGAGGTGACGATGATCAAGGACGTCACCCCCATCCCCCACAACGGATGCCGCCCCCCCAAGCGTCGTCGTGTGTAATCGGAACAAGGAGGATAAGTAGAATATGGCTAAGAATATGCAGCCTATCGCTAAGCGCTGCAAGGCGCTGGGCATTTCTCCTACCGTCATGGGTTACTCCAAGAAGGAGACCAAGCGCAACCCCGGCGGCCAGATGAGAAAGAAGAAGAGCGAGTACGCCATCCAGCTCAACGAGAAGCAGAAGGTCAAGTTCGTCTACGGTATTCTGGAAAAGCAGTTCCATATGTACTATGAGAAGGCTTCCCGTATGCCCGGCAAGACCGGCGAGAACCTGCTGACCCTGGTGGAGCGCCGTCTGGACAACGTGGTGTATCGTCTGGGCTTTGCCACGACCCGCCGTGAGGCCCGTCAGCTGGTGAGCCACGCTCACTTCACCGTCAACGGTCAGAAGGTGAACATCCCCTCCTACCTGGTGCGTGTGGGCGATGTCATTGAGGTCAAGGAGAGCAGCCGCTCTTCCGCCGCCTTCAAGCGCCTGACCGCCGAGGATGCCCCGCTGGTGACCGTTCCCACTTGGCTGGAGCGTGACAAGAACGCCCTGAAGGGTACCGTGTCTCGTATGCCCGCCCGTGAGGACATTGATATGCCCATCGAGGAGCATCTCATCGTCGAGCTGTACTCCAAGTAATAGGGTCGAGACCCTCACCAAACGCATGAACCAAATCAGGTGCAGACTCGTCTGCGCCGCATAGAGAATGAAGGAGGGTACTGCATGATCGAAATTGAGAAGCCCCAGATCGAGTGTGTTGAAACGCCCGGCGATGCTTCCTATGGAAAATATGTGATCGAACCCCTGGAGCGTGGCTATGGAACGACTCTGGGCAATGCGCTGCGGCGCATCCTGCTCTCCTCCCTGCCTGGCACGGCGGCGACCAGCATCAAGATCGCCGGTGTGCAGCATGAGTTTTCCACCATTCCCGGTGTGAAAGAGGACGTGACGGAGATCGTTCTGAACGTCAAGGACCTGCTGACCAAGCTGCATTGCGAGGGCACCAAGACCGTCTTTATCGAGGCGGCCGGCCCCTGCGAGGTGACGGCCGGCGACATCAAGCCCGATGGCGAGGTGGAGGTGCTGAATCCGGAGCTGCACATTGCAACGCTGGATGTGGGCGCCACCCTGAGCATGGAGATCACCCTGAGCCACGGCCGTGGCTACGTCTCCGCTGACCGCAACAAGGCTCTGCGGGCCGGCGTGATCGGTGTGATCCCCATCGACTCCATCTACACCCCCGTGTACAAGGTCAACTACACGGTGGAGAAGACCCGTGTCGGCAACCTCAGCGACTTCGACAAGCTGACGCTGGAGGTCTGGACGGATTCCACCATCACCGCCCGTGATGCCGTGTCTCTGGGCGCCAAGATCCTCTGCGATCACTTCGCACTGTTCACCGACCTGTCCGACACCATGGGCGATAAGTCCACGGTGGTGGAGAAGGCTCCGGACGATAAGGACAAGATGCTGGAGATGACCATTGAGGAGCTGGATTTGTCCGTCCGCAGCTTTAACTGCCTGAAGCGTGCCAACATCAACACCGTGGAGGATCTGATCTCCAAGACGGAGGACGAGATGATGAAGGTGCGTAATCTGGGACGCAAGTCGCTGGAGGAAGTCATCAACAAGCTGGCCATGATGGGTCTGTCCCTGGCCGACGAAGAGAACAACTAACTCGCACTCTGTGCGAATATCCTTACAAGGAGGAAACAGAAATGCCCGGAACTCGTAAGCTCGGTAAGACTACCGATCAGCGTATGGCGATGCTCCGTCAGCAGGTCACCGATTTCCTGGATAACGGTCGGATGGAGACCACCATCACCCGTGCCAAGGAGATCCAGCCCATGGCTGAGAAAATGATCACCTTGGGCAAGAAGGGTGATCTGGCAGCGTATCGTCAGGCTTTGAGCTTCATTACCAGAGAGGATGTTGCCCACAAGCTGTTCAAGGAGATCGCTCCTGAGTATGCTGAGCGCAACGGTGGCTACACCCGCATCATCCGCACCGGCATCCGCCGTGGCGATGCAGCGGAGACCGCTCTCATCGAACTGGTGAAGTAAACTGCCCCAACTAAAAAAGCCCTTTTGTATGGCACTGCCGCCATACAAAAGGGCTTTTTTTGCGCCTTGGCAGGGGAGGGCAGACTCCGGAGGAGGTTTGCCACATCTGGCGCTGCATTTCCCTTGTGTTTCCCGGCAAAGCATGGTATACTGTCACGGAAGAAACGGCGACGGGAGGTGCGCTATGGCTAACGTACACTGTCAGTCCTGCGGCAGGACCTATGACTATGAGAAATACGGCTGCTGCCCCAACTGCGGCGCTTACAACCGCCGACCCCGGCGGGAGTGGGTGGATGTGGACGGCACCGTTCACCACGGTGCCCGCAAGCAGGAGAAGGTCTGCTATGAAAAAAAGACCTGTTACGAGGAGAAAGTCTGCTTCGAGGAGCAGGCCCGTCCCGCCAGGAAAAAGAACCCGCTGCGCCAGCTGGAGCAGGAGCTCCACAAGGCGGAGCGTACCGTCCGGCAGGCGGCTCCCCGGAAGAGCCATGCATCCGGGAAGGAGAAAGCGTCCGGCGTCATATTTATGGCGGTGTTCATCATCTCTATGCTGTCTGTAATGCTGCCGTCCATGATCCGCAGCTGTCAGGCGAAAATCGATGAGGGAGGTCATGGGGTGACGGTGACGCCCGCTCAGGAGGAGACACCGGCCGAGCCTGCGGAGGTGCATTACCTGAGCCAGGGGGAGGCCTTCCAGTGGTACGGCGAGGAGGCATGGGTGTCGGGCTATAACACCACCGAGCTGGAGGATGGGTACATGGAGGTGTCGGTGCTGCTGTACTATCCTTGGGAGCGAGAGGAGCTGCCGGAGATGCCGGAGCTGTACCACAGCGATGGCATCAGCCCGCCGTTGACGCTGGATCCGCCCGACGGCGGCGATCTGTGGCGGCTGAACTACCACATCTCTACGCAGGATACCAGCTGGCTCATGGTGGAGTTCATAGACTCGGACGACACGGAGTATGACGTTGTCTTTGATGCTCAGAAATAATGTGAGCGCCCGGCGGAATTGTTTTCCGCCGGGCGCAGAGTCTGTCAAAAATGGGAGAGCCTTTCATCAACGGGGAGGAAGGGTGTGTGCGGGAAACCCGGGAAGGGTGTCCTGCACGATGATGATCCCCATTTTTCAGAGCTTTTGAAGCTCTGAAAAATGCCGCAGCGTGGCGAAAAGACCTTTTCGACACGCTGAGCGCCCGGCGGAATTGTTTTCCGCCGGGCGCATATATTTGTTTCGGTGATGCTATGAAACGAATCCTGCCCCTGCTGGTACTGTGCCTGCTTCTGACGGGCTGCATGGCGCTGCCGGCTACGGCTCCGGCGGAGCCTATGTATCTGGCACTGACCTTTGATGACGGGCCATCGCCCCAGTATACGCCCCGATTGCTGGACGGCCTGAAGCAGCGGGGCGTCCACGCCACCTTTTTCCTCATCGGTCAGCAGGTGCAGGACTATCCGGAACTGGTGCAGCGCATCCGGGCGGAGGGACATCAGATCGGCAACCACACCTATGACCATGCGCCGCTGGACCGCCTGTCCTGCGGTGAGGCCATGGCGGACCTGAGCCGCTGCGACGGCGTTTTGCGGGAGCTGGCAGGGGAGGGGACCTACTGGGTCCGGCCACCCTACGGCTTCATCACCGAGGAGGAACTGGCGGCATGGAGCACGCCCATGCTGTACTGGTCTGTGGATACCTGCGACTGGGAGTGTCGGGATGTACAGAAGGTGTTCGCCGCCATCTGTCAGGCGAGGGACGGGGATGTGATTCTGCTCCACGACTGCTACGGAACCAGCGTGGAGGCGGCCTTGCAGGCCATCGACTGTTTGTCGGAGCAGGGGGTGGAATTCGTCACCGTGGAGGAGCTGTTTGCTCTCCGGGGGCAGACTGCCGAGGCCGGGCATCTGTACCGACGACCCGAGTGAGAAAAAAGGGCAAAAGAAGGTCCCCGAAGCAATGCTTCGGGAACCTTCTTTCAACCAATAGATCTTACAGACCGGCGGCGACCATGCAGTTCAGCACCAGCGTCAGGATAACGAAGATGGCACCCACCCACTTGGTGGCCTTAGCCAGCTTGGCATCCACGGAGCGGGCCTTGCTGCGGCTCATGTAGGAATCAGCGATGCCGCCGATGGCACCGGACAGACCCTGGCTCTTACCGGACTGGAACAGAACGATGAGGATCAGCACCAAAGCAGACAGCAGCTGCAGAATCGTAACAGCAATTTTCATAATCTTTCCCTCCAACAAAATAAAGCCCAAAGAGGCTATTCTTCATAGTACAACCCATCATACCATATCGTCCACGGAATTTCAAGGGGAAACTCCCTTTTTGCCCGAAAAAATTCGGAAAAATCCATCGAACATCTGTTGCAAACGGAGAGAATATATGGTATACTATGAAAAACCTTATGTAAACGAAGGAGACGGCGCACATGGTACAGCTCACGAAGATGCAGCAGCGGATCTATGACTATATCGCCCAGACCATCCGGACGCAGGGCTATCCCCCCTCCGTGCGGGAAATTGGGGACGCCGTGGGGCTGAAATCCCCCTCCACCGTCCATTTTCACCTGAAGCACATGGAGGAGCTGGGGGTCATCGGCAAGGGGGCCGGCAAGGGCCGGGCGCTGACCCTGACGGAGCCACTGCCGGAGGAGAACCAGATCCCCATTGTGGGGACGGTGGCCGCAGGTACCCCCATTCTGGCGGAGGAGTGCATCGAGGACTACCTGACCTTCGACGCCGGCGGCGACAGCAGCCAGTATTTTGCCCTTCGGGTTCGGGGGGAGTCCATGCTCAACGCAGGCATTCTGCCGGACGATCTGGTGGTGGTGCGCCAGCAGCAGACCGCTAACAACGGCGAGATCGTGGTGGCCCTGCTGGGGGACGAGGCCACGGTCAAGCGCTACTCCCGCCGCAACGGGCAGGTGTGGCTCCTGCCGGAGAATGAGGCGTACAGCCCCATTGACGGCCACGACGCACAAATTCTGGGGAAGGTGGCCGCCGTCATCCGGCGCTATTAAGGGGCTGGTGTGTCCCACAGATTTCGGATAAGCAAGAACCGGCCGCAGGGAGATTCTCCCTGCGGCCGGTTCTTGCTAAAAAAGTTCATTTTCCGGAGGACTTAGCTTTTCATATTCAGCTGCCAATCCTGAAAATCGGCAAAGGGGTCGGAGACGGTGGGGTGGATGTCGTTTTTCACCGCCCCCTCCGGCAGCAGCACGGAGTTGGACTTGAAGCACACTGCCACCAAGGGCACCTGCTCCTTCAGATAGCTGCATAGTTCCCGAGCCGCCGTCTGGCGTCCCTCGCCCTCCGATGCCGTTCGGAAGGCCGTCAGCAGGGTCTCCAGCTGTGTGTCCCGCACGCCGCCGTAGTTCAGGGCCCCGCCCGGAGACAGCAGCGGCGACAGATCCCAATCCGCCGTCAGCTTGCACTCCCCGTAGTAGAGGTCGAAATCTCCGGCCTTCAGCGCCGCCAGATAGTCCTCATAGGGCAGGGGCTTTACGTCGATCTTCACGTCGTATTGGGAGAGGTCCGACGCCAGCTTCCGGGCCATGGATACCTTGAAGCTATTCTCCTCGTTCACCAGCATGGTGACGGAGACGGACTTTTCGCCGGAGGTATAGCCCGCCGTCTCCATAGCGGAGCGGTAGCTGTCCGGGGAATAGGTCTCCTCCAGATCCTTGGGGTAGACCACCGCCGAGGGGGACAGGGGGAACTGGGCCGTCTGCCCATGCCCCAGCAGGAAGGCGCTGACGCCGCCGGCCCGGTCCATGCCAAGGCTCAGGGCCGCCCGCAGCTTGGGGTCGTTGAAGGGCGCACGGGTGACGTTGAAGCCGATATACTGCATCATCGAGGTGGGGATGTCCGTATAGCTGCCGCTGCCGTAGACGTTGGAGGTGTTGGTGCCGGTCAGGTCGCATACCAGCATCTGGATGTCGTGGGTATAGAAGGCGTAGGCCATGGAGTCGGTGTTCTTGCAGGCGGTCAGCTCGATGCGCTCCAGCGGCATGGTCTTATCCTGCCACCAGTCCGTTCGCCGGGCCAGATACACCCCGCTCTCGTCCTTGGCATAGCGGTAGGGGCCGCTGCCCACCGGTACCGTGTCCTCCTGAGTGCCGCCCTTGATGATAGGAATGTCCAGCCGGGCGGCGAACTGCGGGTCGTTGCGGGTGAGGTAGATGCGGAGGGTACTCTCTCCCAGATAGGACACAGAGTCCATCTCCGCCAGCCGCTGGCCGTACCGCACGGACTCCTTAGCCCGCCGCAGGGCAGCCACCACGTCCCACGCCGTCAGGGCCGAGCCGTCGGAGAAGGTGACGCCGGAGCGCACGGTGACGGTCAGGGCGTAGCTTTCGGCGTCGTAGGAGGCGCTCTCCGCCAGACAAGGCTGGGGCAAAAAGTCGGTACCCAGCGTGTACAGACTCTCATACAGCAGCGCACCCAGTGTCTGCTGGGCGCCGTCGGCGCAGGTGATGGGGTCCCACGTCTCCCCCTGCAGATAGGGTAGACCGAAGGAGGTGAGACGGGTATCCTGCTTGGTGCTGTCGCTCTGCTGATAGTATTGGGAGAGGGTGTCGTAGGTCTCCTCCGGCTCCTCGCCCCAGTTGCAGCCGGACAGCGGCATAAGACACGCCGCCGCCAGCAAAAGGGATAGTAAACGCTTTTTCATGGCAGTCTCCTGTTCAGATCAGGGCGATGAGTGCCGCCTGCGCTCCCCGGCGGTCCCCCATCTTCCGATGGGACCACCAGCGCTCCGGGTGGCAGCCGGTGCAGTCGGGGCATACGTCGATGCGCTGTACCCCGGCCTGCCGCAGCCACAGGGCATTGATGCCCTTCAGGTCTATGTGCCACTTTTCGCCCCGACGCACCATGTACGGCTCCGCTGCCGCACCCAGCGCCCGGCGCATGGCCTCCGGCACGTCATCGTCCGTCTCGAAACAGCAGGCCCCGATGGACGGCCCCGTGGCGGCCAGCAGATCCCCCGGCTCCGTGCCGAAGGACTCCTGCATCCGCCGCACCGTCTTGGCGGCCAGACCGCTGGCCACCCCACGCCACCCGGCGTGGACGGCTCCGATGGCCTCCTGCACCGGGTCATACAGCAGGATGGTGCCGCAGTCGGCGGAGAACACCACCAGCGGGATGTGCTTCTCCCGGCAGATCATGGCGTCTACGCTGGTGTAGTCCCGCTGCCGGAACAGGCCCTTGCCGCAGTCCGACTCCGTCACCAGACGGATGTTGTCCTCGTGGACCTGCTTGCTGAGCACCGCCCGCTGATGGGACAGACCCAGCACGCCGCACAGCCGGCGGAAGTTCTCCTGCACATTGGCCGGATCGTCGCCCCGGCCCACGCCCAGATTCAGGCTGTTCCACGGGGCGGGGCTGACGCCGCCGGTGCGGGTGGAAAAACCGTGGCGGATGCTGCCGCACAGCAGATCGCTCTGCAGCACGGTGATGTCGTTTTCCGTATGGTCATGAAATGCCATGGCAGTCCTCCTGTCCGGGGATTTTTACGCATCCCGGCCGCAGCAGTTCTTGTACTTCTTGCCGCTGCCGCAGGGGCAGGGTTCGTTGCGGCCGATCTTCTTCACCTTGCGGGGCTGCTTCTTCACGGTGCCGTCGCCGCCCACGCTCTCCGAAGTGGTCTTGGCTACACGCTCCCGCTTGACCTCCTCGTTCTTCCGCAGCCGTACGGAGTACAGCCGCCGGACGGTTTCCTCCTGAATGGCGGAGATCATCTCCTCGAACATCTCCAGAGATTCCTTCTTATAGGCGATGATGGGATCCGTCTGAGCATAGGCCCGCAGACCGATGCCCTGCCGCAGATCGGTCATGGCATCGATGTGGTCCATCCAGTACTCGTCTACCACCCGCAGCAGCACCACACGCTCCACCTCACGCATGACGGGGGAGGTGAACTCCTGCTCCTTCTTCTCGTAGAAGTCGGCAGCGGCGGCGGTAAAGGCGTCGATGACCTCCTCCGCCGTCAGCTGGGGGATATGCTCCGGCTCGAAGCGCACGGCGTACCTGGGGAAGTACAGGCCCTCCACCTGACGCAGCAGCTCCCGCATCCCGGCCTCGTCGATGTGGCTCTCGCCGCCGAAGGCGCTGCTGACCTGATGGCCGATGGCGGTGGACATCATGTTCATGATGATGCCCTTGACGTCCATGCCCTCCAGCACCTGCTTGCGCTGATCGTAGATGATCTCACGCTGCTTGTTCATCACGTCGTCGTACTCCAGCACCGACTTACGGGACTGGAAGTTCCGGGACTCCACCGTGGTCTGAGCCTGCTCAATGGCACGGGTCAACATCTTGTTCTCGATGGGGGTGTCCTCGTCGAGGTTCATCCGCTCCATGATGCTGTTGATGCGCTCACCACCGAACAGACGCATGAGGTCATCCTCCAGCGAGATATAGAACCGGGTCTCGCCGGGGTCGCCCTGACGGCCGGCACGGCCACGCAGCTGGTTGTCGATCCGGCGGGAGTCGTGGCGCTCGGTACCCACGATGAACAGGCCGCCGGCCTGACGCACCTGCTCCGCCTCTCCGGCGATCTCCTCCTTGTGCTGCTGCAGCTTCTGGGCAAACAGGCGGCGGGCATCCAGGATTTCCTGATTGTCCGTCTCGGCGTAGCCGGTGGCCTCAGCAATGAGCTCGTCCGACAGCCCCGCCTTCCGCAGGTCGCTGGTGGCCATGTACTCGGCGTTGCCGCCCAGCATGATATCCGTACCACGGCCGGCCATGTTGGTGGCCACGGTGACGGCACCCAGCTTACCGGCCTGCGCCACGATCTCCGCCTCACGCTCGTGGTTCTTGGCGTTCAATACGTTGTGCTTGATGCCCGCCTTGGTGAGCATCCGGCTTAAAAGCTCGTTCTTCTCGATGGATACCGTACCCACCAGCACCGGCTGGCCCTTGGCGTGGCACTCCTCCACCTGACGGATGACCGCCCGGAACTTGCCCTGCTCCGTCTTATACACAGAGTCCTGGTCGTCGATACGGGCGATGGGCCGGTTGGTGGGGATCTCCACAATGTCCAGCTTATAGATGGTGGCAAATTCCTCCTCCTCCGTCAGGGCCGTACCGGTCATACCGGACAGCTTCTGATACAGGCGGAAGTAGTTCTGGAAGGTGATGGTGGCCAGCGTCTTGCTCTCCCGCTGCACGGAGACGTGCTCCTTGGCCTCGATGGCCTGATGCAGACCCTCGGAGTATCGGCGGCCGAACATCAGACGGCCGGTGAACTCGTCCACAATGATGATCTCACCGTCCTTGATGACGTAGTCCACGTCCCGCTTCATGACGCCGTGGGCCTTGATGGCCTGATTGATGTGGTGGGCGATGGTGCTGTTCTCCGGGTCGGAGAGGTTCTCCAGATTGAAAAACTCCTCGGCCTTGGCGATACCACGGGCGGTGAGGGTGGCCGTCTTGGCCTTCTCGTCCACCACATAGTCGGCATCGATATCCTCGGCTTCCTCCTCCTTGGAGTCTACCTCCGCCACCACGTATTTCTTCATCCGGGCCACCAGCGACTCCGCCATGTCATACAGCTGCGTGGACTTGTCGCCCATGCCGGAGATGATGAGGGGCGTCCGGGCCTCATCGATGAGGATGGAGTCCACCTCGTCCACGATGGCGAAGTTATGGCCCCGCTGCACCTGCTCGTTCTTATAGATGGCCATGTTGTCCCGCAGGTAGTCAAAGCCCATCTCGTTGTTGGTGCCGTAGGTGATGTCGGCGTTGTAGGCGGCCTGCCGCTCCTCCTTGCTGAGGTCGTGGACGATCAGACCCACCGACAGACCCAGAAAGCGGTGGACCTTGCCCATCCACTCGCTGTCTCGCTTGGCCAGATAGTCGTTGACGGTGACGATGTGAACGCCACGGCCCGTCAGTGCATTGAGGTAGGAGGGCAGCGTGGCCACCAGCGTCTTACCTTCACCGGTCTTCATCTCAGCGATGCGGCCCTGATGCAGCACGATGCCGCCGATGAGCTGCACCCGATAGGGGCGCAGACCCAGCACACGGTCCGCTGCCTCCCGCACGGTGGCAAAGGCCTCCGGCAGCAGGTCATCCAGCGTCTCGCCGTTGGCCAGACGCTCCTTGAATTCCGGGGTCTTGGCCTGAAGCTGGGTATCGGTGAGGGCCTTGTACTCGTCGGCCAGCGCCTCGATCTTGTCAGCGATGGGGTAGATGCTTTTCAGCTCCCGCTGACTGTACGTTCCGAAAATTTTCGTAATGAGTCCCATATGTATCGTGTCCTTTCTGTTTCCAAAAGGAAAGTATGCGTATTGCTCCCGTGTCCCTTCCGCCGGGCGGGAGAGCCTTCCGGCATCGCTGCGGCGGATAGAAACAAGAATACATCCTGTATCATACCACAAATTCCTGTCAGATGCAAAGGAAAAACGGCAACAAGAGCAATTTCACTAAAATAAAATGGCGACGATCGGCGTATTGAATATAGAAGGATAACGGATATCCCCGGACGGCGGCGGGGCGAGGGAGCGTATCCCGGCGGACATAGGCAGCGGGGCGTACTCGTTGTCGCACAACGCACAAATAATCATCGCCTGAATGTCCGATTCAGGCGATGATTTTGCCATTTTTTGGGAACTGCGGAAAAAAGCCTTGCAACACGGAAACAAGTGATATAATATATTATCAGATATAATGTATATAATATTTGCAATCTATGCAAATAATAGGGATGACAAGAGGAGAAGTACCGTGAGAACCAGAGATCAAGAGGAATTTCAGCGCAAAAAAATCATGCTGATGGAGAAGTGCTACGACTGCTACGCCGAAAACGGTCTGGCCTCCGTGGGCATCCGGAAGCTGGCGGAGTCCTGTGGGTGCAGCTCCGCCGTGCTGTATATCTATTTTAGAGATTTGGACGATCTCATTGTCCAGTCCACCGCCTACTGCATGGAGAAGGTGGAGGACGACTTCATGGCCAAGGCCCCCACCGATCCGCAGGATCTGATGCGCTTCATCGACGAGATCCCCTACTGGACGGCCCGGCAGCACGGCAAGAAGTACCGCCTGATGTATCAGGTCTACACCCACCCCAAGTATATCAGCTACGGCAAGCAGTTCTTCGAGGGGGTCAACCGCCGCTACACCGAATACGCCAAATCGCTGGAGCCCAAGCTGGGCATCCCCTATACCGCCATCACCCCGCTGATCTTCATCCTGATCCAGACCTGCGTCCACTACGCCATGTTCGAGGATGAATACTATCTGCAGTCCCAGCTGGAGGCGCTGAAGCAGGCTATTCGGCTGCTTATGGCCCAGTACCGCACGGAGGACGCAAGGCCCGACGTCAAGGCGGAAAGCTGACGGTTCCGCCGCAGCGGCCGCAGAAAAAACCAAATAAGACAGAAACGAACCCCCTCGGCTATGGCCGAGGGGGTTCGTTTGTTATCTCTGCATTTGGCCGCTTACCGCTTGCGGGCCGTGGGCGCATCAGGTCACGGTGCGATTGATGCGCTTGACCTCGAAGGAGGTCCGGGACAGGGTTTGCCGGGAGCGGCCCCCGATCTCCAGGGTGACGGAGAAAATGTCGGTGGAGGCATCGTAGCGCAGGGTAAAGGCAGTTACCTGCAGACCCTTGGGGTAGGAGGCGGAGCCCAGCAGGTGACCATCGCCCAGCGCCAGCTGGCCGTCTTCACCGATCTGAAAGGCATCGCCCTTACCCTCTACGCTGCCCACGTTTTGGATGAAGATCTGCGTCAGGCCGCCGTTTTCATCCTGCGTCACGGTGCCGCAGAAGCGCAGCTTGTCGCTGATGACGCTGGTGAGGGTGGAGCAAAGCTCCTGCGCCTCCGACAGCCGCATGGACTCCGTATAGGTCTTGCCGGCAAAGCGGACGCCCACTACCAGCAGCGCCGTCAGCAGCAGCACGATCAGCACCGTACACAGCATCTCGGTCAGGGTGATGCCCCGCCGGTCACGGAGTTTTCTCATGGCGTATCCTCCGACACATAGTAGCGGTAGTCGTTCTCCTGATAGACCTCCACCGAGGTGCTGCCGGTCTGGCCGCTGCGGCCGGAGAGGCGCAGCTGGGCGTTGCCCTCGGACTGGGCATCGCTGTACCGGAAGGAGACGTCGGTGTCCCGGATCTTGGCGTTGATCTTGGCGGCTGCCACGGCGGAGCCCGTCAGAAAGACGAACACCAGCACGATGATCAGCAGGGACACCAGAGTCTCCACCAGAGTTTCGCCCTTCTGGTTCTTCAGCTTTTTCATCCGGTGACCCCCTTTTCAATGAGCGGTGTGTCCCAAGAGATGGTGGTGGTGGTAACGGTGGTCTGTCCCGTCTCGGTGTTGCCGCCGGTGACGGTGGTGACCTGCTGCTTCCGCTCGCCGCTGAGGGTGAGGGTCATAAGGCAGTTGCCCTGACTGCTGTCCGCCAGAGAAAGGGTCACGGTGATGTCGTAGGCGGGGGTCATGGTGAATTCCGCCTGTACGGCGTCCAGACCGCTGGCAGCATCCGGGGTGAGGGTGATGACGTCGGTATAGGCGATGCCACGGCCCACGGCCTCGATGCCCCGCTCCAGCCAGACCTTCATGGCCCCCTGCGGGGTCTGAGTTACCTCCGTCCGCTCGATATAGCTGCCGGTGGCAGTGGGGCGGCGGGTGACCTTCTGCTCATAGCCGGAGGAGAGGATATCGTCCCGCAGCAACTCCGCAGCGGAGCTGACGGTGAGATAGGTCTGCTGGCTCTGGCGGTCGTTGGAGATGTGCCGGGCGGCGGTAGTGGCCGCCGTAAGGATCACTACGCTGACCATGCTGGCCACCAGCAGCAGGAGGAGGGCCATCAGAATGGTGATGCCCTTCCGGTCTGTACACTTTTTCATTCCAATGGCCTCCTTTCTGCAAAACGGTTATCGGGTCCAGCGCCAGCGGAGCAGACCGGGCTCCTCCGTATCCTGATAGATGGGTTCAAAGGTGGTATCCTGGAACAGGGGCAGGTCGGGACTGGGGGTCCAGCCCACAACGGGCCGGAGCGCCGAGACAAGCTCCTCCTCCGTGGGGAGGAAGCCGGCGGCGGGCTGGCCGAAGGGAACGGCCTTCTCCAGCCGCAGGCGGCCCACCACGAAGGTGGCGGTAATCTGCGTATCCTCCGCCGTCAGGGCATAGGGGATATCCAGCGTATAGGGCCGGCCGGTGCGGGTGTCGGTGAGGGTCACCTGCAGGGTGACTGTCTCCTGCTGCCGTCCGTGGATGGTGATGGGGCGATAGCTGAAGTCGCCGTCCTGCTGGGCGGCCACCACGTCGCCTACAGTGACCCGGTAGTCCTCATCGGCGGTGGAGAGCATATCGTGGGACGTGCCGGTGCTATCCAGAACGGTAAGGGCCGTTACGGTGAAGTACCGGAAGTCCGCCGCCTTGCCACGGCTGTACAGGTACAGACCCTCGTAATCGGGGACATCGCCCTCGGCGGGGCCGAGAGGGGTATCCCAGTCGGTGGCGTCCCGATTCAGGATGCCCTGACGATACACGGCGTCTCCATCGCCCACATGGGCGATGCCCAGCACGCCCTGCATATGGATGGTGGCGGTGAGGCGCAGCTCACTGGTGAAGGTGCGCTGGCCCACGGTGACACCGGCCTGCACCAGCAGAGTCTCCTCGCCCTCGCCCTTACCGGTGACGGTGACCTGCTGATCCCGACTCACCGGGGACAGCGTGACCACCCGGTCAGAGCCGCTGACCACGTCCCATTTGACGCCGGTGAGCACTTGGCCGGTGCCGTCCCGTGCGGTGAGGGTGAGGGTAGTACTCTCGCCTACATACTGCTCTACGGAGAGTTGATCCACGGAGATGGAGAGCTTGGCGGTGACGTCCACTGCCAGACGGGCGGTGTAATCCCCCAGTGTGGCGATGATCTCGGTGGAGCCGATGGCCTGTCCCACGATGCGGACCTTGTAGTGGCCCGTGCCGTCCGGCTGAAGCTCGGCAGTGACGATGCCGTCCTTGGTATAGGACAGGGTGGGGAGCTCCGTGCCGGGGTCCGTGCCCTCGAACCGCAGATCCAGCGTCACGGCGGATTCACCGCCGGCGGCGTCGTAGTCGGTGATCATGTCCAGCGTCAGCAAGCCCTTGCTCCAGTAGAGGCCAGATGACGGCCACCAGCCGTAGTGCAGACGGGCCCGGCCAAAGACGTTATCCTGCACCAGCACGGTGGGGAAGGGGAAGTCCTGACCCTGCAGGGCCTCGTCGCTGCCGGGGAAGCTGTATTTGCCGTGGACCTCGGCGCCGTTTTCCTTGGTAGTGACCCACGCAAAGCTGCTGCCCAGAGCGGCGGCGAAGCTATCGTAGCGCTGTGCAGTGCCGGTGCCGTTGTTCTGGGTGACGATGCTGGCACCGGTGCGCTGGGACATCTGCTCATAGGTCAGGCCCGTCAGGCCCTTGATGCTATACGTGTTGGAACCACTGTTCCAGCCGTAATTACGGAGGTAGCTGAGATCGCCGTTGAGCATTTTTCCCCGTGCCGCTTCTGTACGCAGCAGCCCGCTCAGGGAGTTGCTTCCGGAATTACCCTTGCCGTAGTATTTGGGCAGATTGTCGAAAGAAATGCTGTTCTTGCTGCTGTTGAGGTAGTAGCAGTTATTGATATAGAGCTTTGCATTGGTGCTGGCACCGGCTCGGTCGGCAATACTGCCCATAAGGGAGATGCCGGTGATGGTACCCTCCATGTCCGGGAACTCCATGTAGGTGTAGCAGTTATTGAAAGTGGGCTGACCATCCGAACTGTCGACGCGATTGACGAAGTTGGTGAAGCTGGCGGAGAAGCCGCTGCCGCCCATACCGCCGATATAGACATAGGTATCGGGGCCGGAGACGCCGCCGGAATTCATCTTGACCCGGACGGCAGAGCTGCCGTCGGCAAAGACATTGTTGCTGCTGCCCACGGGGACACGCTCCTTCAGGGTCTCCTCCCCAACGGTGATGGTACCGCCGGTGTAGCAGTCCGTCACCGCAAAGCGCACACCGCCGACCAGACCGCCTACACGCACATAGTTGCCGTAGCGGGCGGCGTTCATGTAGCCGTTGGTATCGACGTGGGTGCAGTTGATCTGCAGATCCACCACGGCGGAACACTTGTTGAGGTTGACGCTGGAGACACCCACCAGCCCGCCGATGGCGGCCTCACCCAGATGCTGCTTGTTACGGCTGTTGTCGGCCACAGTGTAGCCGGCGATGGCGCAGTTGGTGATGCTGCCGTTGCCCATGCTGCTGTTGTAGTCATAGGCGATGCCCACCAGACCGCCCAAGGCGTAGGAGGTGGAATACTGGCGCACCGTCCGGGTGCCGCTGGAGGGCGTGGGATCGGTATTGCGCTGGATGACGGCGCCGTTGTCACTATAAAGGACGATGTTCGCGATCTCTGCGCCGGCGGTGGTGCCGAAGAGGCCCACGTTGTAGCAGTAGGAGTCGATGTTCACGTTCTTGATGTAGTAGCTCTGGCCGTCGTACTTGCTGCCGAACCAGTTGTACAGCACCATACGGTAGTCGGTGCTGCTGCCGCTGTCATAGACAGAGCCGGCGATGGGATGGAAGCTGTAATTCAGGGAGGCATCCGTGGGATCCGCCAGGCTCTGGCCGTTGAGGTCATGGCTCTGCTTCCACGTGCGGATGGGACGGGCGCCGCCGGTGGAGTCGCCGGCAATGGCATCCTCCTTGCTCTGGTAGCCCCAGGTGACACGGCTATATTGCAGATAGGGGTAGTACTTGTACATACTCCCGCTGTCCGTCACGTCACGGGTGGAGCTGCCCTGATCGTCGTAGTAGCTCCAGTTGATGTATTGCAGCTGCTCCACGGACCGCACCTGATAGGGCAGGGCATCCGTGCCGGGCTCCACGCCGGTGGTGCCGCCGGTAATGCCGGTGCTGACGGCGGTGACGGCGTAGGAATCTGCGAAGAAGGGACTGACGGTGTAGGTGAACCACACATCCCCCTGAGACAGGAACCAGTAGCCGTTGCCGGTGGTGCCGCTGAGGAGCCGCAGACCGGTGTCGGAGGTCTGATAGGTGACGAAGCTGAACGGAGGCATCTGCTTCTCCAGTTCCGCCGCCGCCTCGGTGTTGCGGCCGTCCAGAGCGATGCGCTGGGTCTCCAGCAGGGGCTCCGTCTCGCCCTTGGACCAGTAGTAGCCGTAGCCGTAGGCGGTGATCTTGCCGCCGTCGTCGTGGGCGGTGCAGAGGCTGCTGCCGTCCTTGCGGACGCCGTTTTCAAAGCCGATGTATGAGAAGTGATAGCCGGGGTTACTGCCGCCCTCCTCGTGCTCCCAGTACACCATGCCCAGCGTACCCAGATCGGCGGGGGTCACCCAGTCGCCGTAGTGGACGGGGCTGCCGTGGCCGGTGAGACTGGTGGGATAGGGATAGGCCTGCCCGTCGGTGTTCAGGGTTTTGCTGTGGTGATAGGTGTGGTCTGCATCGGCGGAGGAGAAGCCGGTGAGGGTCAGGGCCTTCAGCCCCTGCTCATTGACGGCCCGTGCGCCGGACTGGTCGCTGTAATCATACAGATGGACCTGTCCCACGAAGCGATAGGTACCGCCGCTGAGATAGCAGCAGCCGGAGGTGCTGCCGGTGGCCGGGGCGAAGCCGTAGGTATCGGCACCGGGGGAGGTAAGGGCCGTGGCGCAGTAGCTGCTGCGGATCGAGCCGATGTTCTCCCCGGCGAAGCCGCTGAGGGCCACGCCGCCGCCACGGATCTGGAGTACCTCCACGTTGGCCATGGCGTAGCTCTGGCTCACCAGACCGCTGTTGCCGCCGGTGAAGCCGCCCATCAGCAGACGGGCATAGTTGCTGCTGGCGGTGAGGGAGGGGGTGCTGACGCTGCCGGAGCGGATGGTCCCGGCGTTATAGCCCACGAAGCCGCCCATATACAGGACGCTGCCCTGATAGGCGTGGGCTGTGACGGAGTAGCCCGCCGCAGTGCAGTTGTAGACGGTACCGTCATTGCGGCCTGCCAGAGCGCCGACATAGGCGGTACGCAGGCGCAGGATGCCCTGCAGGGTCACGGAGTAGTCCTGCTCCCCGGTGGTGAGCACCACATTCCGCAGACTACCCTGATTCAGGCCGAAGAGTCCGGCGTAGTCGCCGCCGTTGGGACTCTGGAGCGGCACAGCGGCGATGGGATAGGTGCCGCCGTCATAGATGTGGGTAAAGGGGACGACGGCCCTGCTGCCGATGGGCTGCTGGCTGGTGACGGCGGCGCCGCTGCGGCCGTAGTTCGCCCAGTCGTAGCCGGAGTAGTCGATGCTGCGCTCCTGCTGGAGGGTGGTGTCCTTGGCCAGCAGGGGGCTGTACTGCTCATAGTACAGGCTCAGGTTATTCAGCTGCCGGGCCGTGCGGATGCCGATCTCGCTGGGGGCCTCCGGGGCCTCGGAGCCCTCCGATACCCAGCAGGTGAAATGGGGATTGAAGTAGTAGGTGGTGTCCTCCACCTGCACCCGGCGGTAGAAGTCCGTGGATACCTCGGTGGTGTTCACCAGTGTCCGGGGCAGGGGCAGCAGGTAGTAGCCTCCGCCCATGTCGATGGCGTTGGCACGGTACAGGGTAGAGGTGACCTCCCGGCCCCCCAGCGAATAGCGCACCGTCAGATCCTGCTCCGGCAGCGTGCTGTACACCATGCCGTAGCCGTCGCCCACCACCGTGCCGGTGGTTTTGACGGTGGACTTGTTGGCGCCACGGAAGCCGTAGCTGCCGTCGGAATAGACCTCGTAGTACACCAGTGTACCGGCCTCGAACTGAGCCTGCCAGTCGCCGTAGTGGGTCAGTCCCATCAGACGGGGATAGGAGTAAGCGCCCAAGCCCATGCCGTCCACCAGGTTATAGGCCACGGTGTCGCTGCCACCGGTCTCAGCGGTGAAGGCGTCGTTGAGGTACTTCTCGATGGCGTCGGCCCGGTTGCGGCCGCTCCACTGCTCATAGTCGGCAAAGACCGTGCCGTCCATGTCGTGGTCGCCGTGGGACATATAGTAGGTGCTGGTGATATCGGGCTTGCCGGTGGTGACATCCGCAGGCTTGGCGGTGGAGTAGGTGAGTTTTTCACTGCCGTTCAGCCGGGCGCTGGCGCTGTAACAGGTGTCGACGACGTCGCCGTAGGACAACTCACCGCCCACCAGACCTGCCATGACGTCGGCCTCCTGGAAACCGGCGGTGTAGCAGTCCCGCAGGGTGATGTCCGCCGTGCCGATGCAGCTGCCGATGAGGCCGCCGGTGGTGCCGGAGGCGTAGAGGTAGCAGTCGGCGTAGGAGTGCTCCACATAGACGGTGCGGGCGCCGCTGATGTAGCCCACCAGACCGCCGGCGCAGCGTCCGCCCTCCAGCACCGTGGAGGCGAAGCTGTTGCGGACGGTGAGGTCATAACCACAGCGGCCCACCAGACCACCGGCGGTGGCGCCGCTGATCCAGATATCCTGCTCGTTTTTGCTGCTGAGCTTGTCACGGGTGGGGCTCAGGTAGACCTGACAGCCCTCAATGGTGGTGCCGCCCCGGAGGGAGCCGGCCAGACCGCCGGCATTGCCGCCGGCGCTGATCTCGGCACCGCACAGACGGATGTTTCGCAAGGTGCCACGGAAGCTCTCGAACAGGCCGCCGTCGCCGTCGGTATCCACCGGCAGCTCATAGATCACAGGGTGATAGGACTGGGTGCCTACGGCGACGGTGCTGTCGTAATAGGCGAGGTTCTCGTTATAGATGGGGGTGAACCTCCGACCCGGATAGCAGCTGTCCCAGCCGTCGTCCATGCCGGTGTTGACGAACTGGATATCCTGCTCCTGCAGCGCCCGTGTGATGGCGGTGGGCAGACCGGAGCCCTCGTCCAGATTTTGCAGATGCCGGGCATAGGTGACCACGGCGGTGGTGCCGCCGTCCCGGACCTCGGCAAAGAGACTGTTGGTGGTGAGCTTGCCGGTGACGGAGTCCACCAGACGGCTGTCGCTCTCTACCTCCACCTTCAGGGTCAGGTCGGAGCCGGGGGTCAGCTGCCGGAAGCGGCGCTGCTGGGAGAAGCGCTTGCCCTCCGTCAGGTCGTCCAGCACCATGGTGACGGTATAGGTGCGGTAGGAGACGTTGACTTCGGAGCCGGTGAGCTCCATCCGCCCGGTGGAGTGGCCCTGTGCGTCCGTCACTGTCACATAGAAGTGCAGGGGGTCACGGGGCGTGTCACAGGTGACCTTCAGCAGCAGACGCTCCTTGTTGATGATCTCCATCTTGGGGGTCAGCTTGCCGGTGTCCTCGCTCTGGACGCTGTCGCCGCCGTAGTAGCCCACGGTAGCCCCCTCCTGCACCCGGCGATCCCGTGAGCGCAGGGGGTTGAAGGCGTCGAAGCTGTACTGCATGGGCTTTTCGCTGTAAAACACGGCGTAAACACTGCCGCTGCCGGGGTCATACTCGATGACCCAGTTGGCGTCCCACAGCTCCGCCTCCACCTGCTCACGGGGCAGGATGCTCCCGGCGGCGGAGGTGTCGGTGCTTTTGGCGGCGGAGGTGACGTAGTACAGAGTACTGGTGGTGTACTTATCCTGCTCGGCGTCCCAGGGGATGTTGTTCAGGGCCGTGGCCCGGTCCTTGCCGTACTCGTCGCTGCGGCCGCTGGCCTGCAGCTGGGAGAGACGGTTCTGAGCCGCCAGATAGATGGTCTCCGCCTTGGAATCCAGCTCCGACTGGCGGATGTTGCGCTGGTGGCGGCTGATGGGGATCATGGCCAGCGCCAGCAGGATGATGAGGATGGCCAGCGCCAGCAGCACCTCCGTCAGCGTGAAGCCCCGTCTATTCCGTTGTAGTTTTCTCTCAGTCATAGAAAAAGCTCCCCGCCCCACGGCATCCTCAGGACATGATCTCGAAGTAGGTGATGACCAGCGTGGTCTCCACGGTGCCGCTGTTGCGGCCCTCGGTATAGGTGTTCATATTCATATCGGAGATCTGGCTGATGTTCTCGCTGGAGCACAGCCGATCCACGATCTGCCGGGCCTGCGCATAGGTGGAGGTCCGGAAGGTCATGACGATGGGCCGCAGCATGATATAGTCCTGCTGCACGGTACCCGCAGAGCAGTCCAGCGAATAGTCCAGCGTGTCGCTCATGATCTCGTGGAGCTCGATCATCAGCTTGCCGCTGTTGTCGTACTGGGGGATGGTGCGCTTCTCGCCCGCCGCCTTGATCTCGTCGATGGCCTTCTGCATCTTCTGCATCTGGGCCATTTTTCCCTGATTGGCGTCCAGCTCCGTCTGCTCGGCCTCCATGTTCAGTCGATAGCTGGATATCTGATCGTTGATGGGGATGAGGATCAGCTTACAGTAGCCCGCCACCAGCACCACCACGATCAGCACCAGCAGCAGGGTCTTTTCCCGTCTTGTCAATTCCCGGTTCATTTGTCTGCCTCCTCTGCGCTGCGTAGGGTGATGCGGACGGTGAAGTCCAGAATGGTGGAGACGTTGCCGTCCTCCGTGGAGGCCAGATTCAGCTCCACATTGCTGACGATGGGGGACTGCTGGATCACGTCAAACATCCGGGAGATCTGATCCAGACTCATGCCGGACATGGCCACCGTCATCTTGTTGCCGGATACCTGCAGCGATACCAGCCGTCCCCGGGACAGCATCTCCTGCTCCAGCAGATCCAGCGCCTTCTGGCGGTCCACCAGAGTGCCGTTGTCCTCGCTGCCGTCGGTGGCCCACTCCATGGAGTAGGTGCGGTATTCCATCAGCAGACGGTCGTAGCCCTTCAGCAGCTCCTGCATCTGGGTATACTCCGTGTGAACGGAGGCGTAGGCGGCCTGCGCCGCATCCAGCCGGCGGTACTGGTCGATGACGCCGAACTTGGCCACGCAGCCCGCCAGAATGACGATGGCCAGACAGCCCACCAGCAGGGTCAGACGGGGATTGCCCTTCTGTTCCCGCATATTCAGATTGATGCCCTGCTTATGGGGGCATTTGAGGGTCTTGCGACCGGCCTCCGAAGGCCCCTTTTTCATCTTTTCTGCCATTATTGCAGGCCCCCCTTGATGCCAAGATCCACGCCGCCGATGGCCCGCAGGTACATCCACGGCTCCTCGGTGGACATCCGCTGGCCCAGCAGCTCGGCGGAGGTGTGCAGCGTCATGCCGGTGGTATCGGCGATGGTGTCGTACAGCGGCTGAATGGCGCTGCCGCCGCCGCACAGGCACAGCTGCGTCAGCTCCCGCTCCCGGTTGTTGTAGTTGAAGAAGTTCACGGCCTTCACCACCTCCACGGCGATGCGGCCATACAGTTCACGGGCCTGCTCCGACTCCAGCACATGGTTGTAGTTCTGGCGCACATACTCGTGAGCCACGTGGACGTCCACGCTGCACTGATCGGCCACCAGATGCTCCAGATCGGACATCCCCACCTCGATCTCCCGGCGGCTGGCGAAGTGGCCGCCCCGGTAGATATACAGGAAGGTGGCGCTGTGGCCCAGATTTACCACGCACAGGTCACGGCCCTCCTGCCGGGTGCGGCGGTAGTAGGCCTGCAGCACGGCGCTGTACGCGCACTCGCTGGGGGTCAGCACCCGCAGGCGGAAGCCCGCCCGGCGCAGCATGGTCCGATAGCTCTCCACGGTGCTCTTCAGGGTGGCGCAGGCCAGCAGATTCATCTCCGTGGGCTGGCCGGACTCGTCCCGCAGCACCTCCCGCATGGAATAGTCGAAGAAGTACTTGTTCTTCTCCTCCGTCAGATAGTCCCGGAACTCATAGGGCAGGTTATACAGCAGCTGCTGCTCCGTCATGGCGGGCATCACCAGCTCACGGGTGAACACCTCCGTGGAGGGCAGCACCAGCGCCGCATGGGTCAGGGGGATGCCGTTACTTTTGGCCGTCTGGCGCAGAAAGTCCGCCATGGCGTCCATGGACAAAATCCTCGAACCGGAGACCATGTTGTCCGGCAGCTCCGCCGTGACGGCCTTTTTCAGGTCCGCACCGGCGAAATATACCAGCTTGACGCTGCTCTCACCGATGTCAAAGCCAACGATCTTTTCCAAAATGCTCGTCCTCACTTTCAAGAATTACAGCAGCCCCAGATACCAGTCGATGATCTGTTGGCCGCACAGCGCCGTCAGCCAAGCGCCAAGGGCGATGCTGGGGCCCCACGGGATGGCCTCGCCGCCGCCCCGTTTTTTTTGCAGGAGTCCCCACACGATGCCGATGACGCAGGCCGCCACCAGACACAGAAGGTTCCGCTTCCAGCCCAAAAACAGCCCTGTCAGGAACAGGAGCTTGATGTCGCCGCCGCCCATGGCCTCACGGCCCAGCAGCTTCTCCATTCCCAGCACCAGAAGCAGCACGCACCCCGCCACCGCCAGACCGCCGATGGCGCCGTCCAGCGCCCACCGGAGCGGCTGGGGGGCGAAGAAAAGAGTGATGATAAATAGCACAACGCCGACCGCTATAAAACGGTCGGGGATGATGTACCCCTCCAAATCCGCAAAGGAGCAGGCCAGCAGGATGCTGGCCACGCACCAGCCTTCGAGAGCTTGGAGCGAAATATCATAATGCAGCAGCAGCGTCACGAATACCAGCGCCGAGACGGCCTCGGCCAGAACGTGACGCCGGGAGAGTTTGGCCCCGCAGTAGCGGCAGCGTCCGTGGGCGGCCAGATAGCTGACCACCGGGATCAGGTCCCGCACCGTCAGCACATGGCCGCAGGCGTCGCAGTGGGACCGGCCACGCAGCACGCTCTCCCCATGGACGATGCGCCAGGCTGCACAGTTCAGAAAGCTGCCCATGCACGCACCCAGCAGGGCGGCCAGCAGGCAGCAGTAAACAGTTAGGAAGGGATCGGCATACAGCATGGGGAAGGCTCTCCTTTAGATGGGACTGCTCTCACGGAGCGGGGAGGGACGCCAACCCACGGCCATCCCCGCCCGATGAGAGACGGGTCGCCCCGCACCGGCCCGGCCGGGCCGGTGCGGGAGCTGTTGCGTGTGAATGTGACAAGAGGATGTCAGTTGATCTCGGGCGTACCCAGCGTCCAGGTGAAGGTCTTGCTGTCGGCGTTGGCGGCATCAGTCAGCTTAGAAGCGGTGTAGGTGATGGTGCCGTCTTTGGCGACGTCCAGCTTGTTAGGATAGTTCAGGGTCAGGGTATCGGTGCCAGCGGGACCCTTCAGGAAAGCATCCTTATCAGCGGGAGCCTTGGTGTTCTCGGTGAGCATAGCGGTCTGCCACTCGGCATAGGTAGCACGGACATTGGCCACGTCAGCGGCCTCCTTGGACTTGGTCAGGGCGCCGTTGAACACGGGGATGGCGATGGCCACCAGCACAGCGATGATGGCGACGACGATCAGCATCTCCATCAGAGTGAAGCCCTTCTTGTTCTGCAGTTTCTTCAACATAGTTCTACATCTCCTATTATTTTTTTGCGGTTTTTATCTTGATCCGTACAGGGTTGTTATACGGATAGGATACGAATTTGGGTGCGGCGGCCTTACATTCCGCCGTAGAGGGTGAACAGCGGCAGGTACACCGCCAGCAGCAGCACCACCACGATCACCGCCAGGGCGATGGTGATGATGGGCTCCAGCACCGACAGCAGGCGGGCGGTGGTGACCTCCACCTCGTTGTCAAAGTATTCACCGATGACGTCCAGTGTCTCCTCCAGCGAGCCGGACTGCTCGCCTACGCCCACCATCTCCGTCAGCATTTTGGGGAAGTACTCGATCTGACCCATGCTCTCGGAAATGGTGCGGCCACGCTCCACCTTCTGCTTCACCTCCTGCACGGCCAGTGCGAAGGTGTAGTTGCTGATAATGTTGCCGGTCACATCCAAAGCCTTGGGGACCGGCAGACCGGCCGTCAGCATGGTGGCCATGCTGTGGGCGAACTGTGCGGCGGCGCTGAGGCTGTGGAGCCGGTGGAGGGGGGCCTTGGTGAGGCTCCATGCGGCGATGGCCTTCCGGCCCTGAACAGAGCGGCGGGCCACCATATAGGCGATGCCCAGCCCGGCGGCGATCAGCAGAAGCAGCCACCACCAGCCCACGAAGAAGTCACTGGTGGCCAGCAGCACACGGGTGATGCCCGGCAGCTGGGTGTCCATCTCGGCAAAGACATCGTTGAAGGCCGGGACGGCCACGGCGATGATGATAATAAACACGACGATGGCCACCACAATGACCATGGCGGGGTAGGTCAGGGTGCTGACCACCTTGGCCTTGGTCTTGGCGGATTTATCATAGTACCGGTGCAGCCGCTGGAAGCACTCCTCCAGCGTGCCGGACTGTTCTCCGGCCCGGACCGTCTCGATGAAGGTCTTGGGCAGATAGGGGGCGTTGTTTTCAAAGCTCTGGGCCATGGAGTAGCCTGCGCCCACCTCCTCGGCCACCTTCTCCAGCATCTGGCGGATGTGGCGGTTCCTGGTCTGGGCCGCCACCATCTCCACACAGTGCTGAATGGACATACCTGCGGAGAGGATAATGGCAAACTGGGAGCAGATCAGGGCCAGTTCCTTTTCCTTGATCTTCAGGCCGATGGGGCGGTTGAAGATGTTTTCCTTCTTCTCCTGTACCTCCTCCAGCCGGGTGATAATGGCTACGGTCTCCCGCAGACGGCTGGCGGCCTCGAACTCGTCATAGGCCCGGATGACGCCGGATACAGCCGTTCCGTCCTTGGTCTGGCCCTTGTAACGGTATGTGGTCATGGCGTGTCTCCGCTCCTTCCGTGCCGGGTTTTACGCAATTACTCGTCTACTGTGGTGTTGATGATGCGGGCGGCCTCCTCGGCGGAGGTGACCCCCTCCAGCACCAGCCGGCGGCAGCTCTCCCTCATGGAGCGGAAGCCGTTTTTGCGGGCCTCCTCCGCCAGCCGCTCCTCGTTGGCGCCCTCGCTGATGAGCCGCCGCAGGCGGCCGCTGAGCATCAGGATCTCGAAGGCGGCCCGGCGACCGGTATAGCCGGAGTGATGGCACTCCGGACAGCCCTCGCCCTTATAGAAGGTGACATGGCTGTCCTCCGGCATCCCCAGCAGGGCCAGCTCCTCGGCAGAGGGCTGATAGCCCTTCTTGCAGTGGGGGCAGACCTTCCGCAGCAGACGCTGGCTCACCACGCCCCGCAGGGCGCTGGCCACCAGCCACGGCTCCACGCCCACGTCCTTGAGCCGGTATACGGCGGACACGGCGTCGTTGGTGTGCAGAGTGGAGAACACCAGATGACCGGTGATGGCGGCCCGCATGGCGATGGAGGCCGTCTCGCCGTCCCGGATCTCACCCACGGAGATGATGTCCGGGTCCTGACGCAGGATGGCTCGCAGGCCGCTGGCGAAGGTCATGCCGGTCTTTTCGTTGATCTGGCACTGGCTGACGCCGGGGATGTGGTACTCCACCGGGTCCTCCAGCGTGACGATGTTGATCTCCTCACGGGACAGATCCCGGATCATGTTGCACATGGTGGTGGACTTACCGGAGCCTGTGGGACCCACCAGCAGAATGACGCCGCTGGTGTTTCGCAGCAGAGCGTTGTAGTTGTCAAGATCCTGCCCCTCCAGTCCCAGCTGGGATTTGCTGAGGGCCTGAGCGGACTTGTCCAGCAGACGCAGCACCATCTTCTCGCCATACACCGTGGGCATGGAGGAGATACGCAGGTCCAGACTGTGGCCCCGCACCGACTGGATGGCGTGGCCGTCCTGCGGGATCTTATGCTCGGCAATATTCATACCGCCCATGATTTTCAGGCGGGAGATCACGGTATTCTGCAGGTCGGCGGGCACCGTCAGGATGCGGCGGAGCAGACCATCGATGCGCATCCGCACCACCATCTCACCCTCCTGCGGCTCCAGATGGATGTCGCTGGCTCGCTCGGTATAGGCCCGCTCGATGAGGGCGTTAACGAAGCGGATGGTGGGGGCGGACTCCTGAGGGTCCGCCGTGTCCTGCGCCATTTGGGCGGGGATGACATCGCTGCTGCTGCCGGCCTCTCGCTTCATCTCCTCGATGACCCGTGCCGTACCCTCGTTGCCGTACAGGCGGCTGATGGCCTGCTCCACGGCCTTGCGGGTGGCGATCATGGGGATGATGCGCTTACGGGAGGCGGTTTTGACCTCATCCTGAGCCACGAAGTCCAGAGGATCGCTCATGGCCAGATACAGGCTGTTGCGTACCAGCTTCACCGGCACCACGCAGTATTTCTTGGCGATGTTCCGGGGGACATACTGGGCCAGCTCCACGGGGATGGAAATGGCCGTCAGGTCCACAAAGTCCACGCCCAGCTGCACTCGCAGAGCGTCGATGAGCTGCGCCTCCGTGATGAAGCCGTTCTGGATCAGCACATCGCCCAGCCGCTGCTTTGTCTCCTTCTGGAGTGCCAGAGCACGCTCCAGCTGTTGCCCTGTGATGGTCCCGGACGCCACCAGCAGATCGCCCAAGCGCATATAGGCCATTTCACTCACCTCCCGGTCGAAAGCCCGTCATGTACGGACATGGATAAAACGCACAGCCCACCCGACGCATTCGACAATGTCGGATCCTGTGCGCTAGAGGGCTATAATATACCCCAATTCCACTGCAAAGTCAACCGATTTTTCGTAATTTATTCAAAAAATTCCCACAAATTCTCTATAAAATGACATATTAGTCCGATATGAGAAAAGTATGAGAAAAATGTTGAAAACTGGTATTTTCTGACTGACCGAATGACAGAAATGACAAAATGGAGCCAGTATTTTTCTAAAAAGAAAAGAGGACAGCTGCAGGCTGTCCTCTTGCGGGTGAACCGTATTTCAATTAGCGAGATTTTAACGGGCCGGCAGATGCGGCTCCAGCCAGTGCCAGATGTCCTCATAGACCGTCTGGCGCATGGGGCCTTCGTTGAGGATCTCGTGCCTCAGGCCGGGATACAGCTTCAGAGTCACGTCCGACAGGCCCGCCTTGCGGAAGGCGTCGGCGGTGCGGCGGACGCCCTTGCCCATATCGCCCACCGGATCCCGGTCGCCGGAGATCAGCAGCACCGGCAGGCTGCTGTCCATGCGGGCCAGATTCTTGGGGTTCTGGTTGAAGGCGATGCCGTGGAGCATCTGGCGGAACAGCCCCACCGTGGCATCGGCGCCGCAGAGGGGGTCGGCAATGTAGCGGTCCACATTTTCGGAGTCTGCCGACAGCCAGTCATAGCCGGTGCGGTTGGGAGCAAAGGCCTTGTTGTAGCCGCCGAAGGCCAGATCGTTCACCAGCTTGCTGGCGGCGGAGGGCCCCTGTGCGGCGCAGACCACCTCCGCCACGGCACGGCCTCCGATCAGCTTGGCCTGTGGCTGCCAGCCGGTACCCATGATAATGGCGGCCCGCAGGGTGCCGGGATAGCGGATCAGGTAGCTGCGGGCCAGAAAGGAGCCCATGCTGTGGCCCATGAGGCACAGCGGCACACCGGAAAACTCCCGCCGCAGCTGCTCGTGCAGCAGCTGGATATCCGCCACCACCGTCTCCCACGGGGTGCCGTCGCCAAAGTAGACGGGGGTTCCGCCCTCCGGCAGGGAGCCGCCGTGGCCCAGATGGTCGTGGCCCACCACCGCCAGCCCCTGCTCATTGAGGTAGCGGGCGAAGCCGTCGTAGCGGCCGATATGCTCGGCTACACCGTGGGAAATTTGCAGCACGGCACGGGGCGTTCCCTCCGGCAGCCACTGCATGGCGTGGAGCTGGGTCTTGCCGTCGCTGGAGAGAAAGGTGAACTCGGTGAGATTTGTCATGGAAATTTCATCCTTCCTGTGGTAAAATAAGAACCATTCTATGGACAGTATACCACAAACCCACCAAAAAGAAAAGAGGAGACGGCTATGGCATCGTATATTCTGGCACTGGATCAGGGGACGACCAGCTCCCGTGCCATCGTATTTGACCGGGCGGGGCAGATCGCCGCCAAGGCCCAGCACACCTTTCCCCAGATCTATCCGCAGGCGGGCTGGGTGGAGCACGACCCCATGACCATCTGGGACACGGAGCGTTTGGCGGCGGCGGAGGCCATCCGGGGGCTGCCGGAGGGCAGCATCGCCGGCATCGGCGTCACCAACCAGCGGGAGACCACCATCGTTTGGGATAAGACCACCGGCCAGCCGGTGTATAACGCCATCGTCTGGCAGTGCCGTCGGACGGCGGAGCTGTGCGAGGAGCTGAAGCGGCAGGGACTGGAGGAGCGCATCGTCTCCACCACGGGACTGCTCATCGACGCCTATTTCTCCGGCACCAAGATCCGCTGGATCCTGGATAACGTCCCCGGCGCCCGGCAGCGGGCGGAACGGGGGGAGCTGCTGTTCGGCACGGTGGAGACGTGGCTCATCTGGAGACTGACGGGGCAGCACGTCACCGACTACTCCAACGCCTCCCGCACCATGCTCTTTGATATCCACCGGCTGTGCTGGGACGAGGAACTGTGCCGCCTGCTGCGGATCCCCGCCTGTATGCTGCCCCGGCCGGTGGAGAACAGCGCCGTCTACGGCACGGTGCAGCCGGGCATCCCCGGCCTGGAGACGCTGGCAGGAGTACCGGTGTGCGGTGCCGCCGGCGACCAGCAGGCGGCCCTCTTCGGGCAGGCCTGCTTCCATCCCGGCGAGGCTAAGAATACCTACGGCACCGGCTGCTTTACCCTGATGAACGTGGGGACGGAGCCGGTCCGCAGCCGGGCGGGGCTGGTGAGCTCCGTGGCATGGAGCGTAGGGGGCAGGACCACCTATGCCTTGGAGGGCAGCGTCTTTAACGGCGGCAGCACCATCCAGTGGCTGCGGGACGAGCTGCGGCTGGTGGACTCCGCCCCGGAGTGTGACCGGCTGGCGGAATCCGTGGAAAACTCCGGCGGCGTGGTGGTGGTTCCGGCCTTCACCGGGCTGGGTGCGCCCTATTGGGATATGTACGCCCGTGGGGCCATTCTGGGCATCACCCGTGGTACGGGCCGGGCTCATATCGCCCGTGCGGTGCTGGAGTGCATCGCCTATCAGGTGACGGATCTGATGCTGGCCATGCGGCAGGATGCCGGGTGCGACATCACGGCCCTGCGGGCCGACGGCGGCGCCAGCGTGTCGGACATCCTTATGCAGATGCAGGCGGATCTGCTGCGGATCCCGGTGGACCGCCCCACCATGGTGGAGACCACCGCCTTCGGCGCAGCATCGCTGGCGGGATTGGCCTGCGGCCTGTGGCGGGATACGGAGGAGTTGGCGGCCCTGCGGCACAGCCAGCGGATGTTCCTGCCCCAGCGGCCCCAGGCAGACTGCGACGATGAGTACCGCCTGTGGAAAAAGGCCGTCAGCCGGGCCTGCCATTGGGCGGAGTGACAGAGGAGGATACACAATTATAAAGGTGTAAGTGCGTAAAAAAGGAGGCCGGACAGAGTCCGGCCTCCTTTCATGGGGATCTGGTGTTATGGGAGCCTGTAGGTTCACCGCCCCATCAACTGAGCTCGGACTGGCCGGTATACAGCTGATAGTACTTGCCCTTCTGGGCCAGCAGCGTCTTATGGTTGCCCCGCTCGATGATCTGCCCCTGCTCCAGTACCAGAATGGCCTGCGCATTGCGGACGGTGGAGAGCCGGTGGGCGATGACGAACACCGTGCGGCCCTCCATCAGGGAGTCCATGCCCTCCTCGATGAGCTTCTCCGTGCGGGTATCGATGGAGGAGGTGGCCTCGTCCAGGATCAGCACCGGGGGATCGGACACGGCAGCCCGTGCAATGGCCAGCAACTGGCGCTCCCCCTGACTGAGACTGCCGCCGTCGCTGGTGATGACGGTATCGTAGCCTTGGGGCAGATGGCGGATGAAGGTGTCGGCGTTGGCCAGCTTGGCGGCGGCCCGGACCTGTTCATCCGTGGCGTCCAGCTTGCCGTAGCGGATGTTGTCGGCAATGGTGCCGGTGAAGAGGTGGGTATCCTGCAGGACGATGCCCAGCGACTTCCGCAGAGAGTTCTTGCGGATCTCCCGGACGTCGATGCCGTCGTAGGTGATGGTTCCCTGCTGGATGTCGTAGAAGCGGTTGATGAGGTTGGTGATGGTGGTCTTTCCGGCGCCGGTGGAGCCCACGAAGGCGATCTTTTGGCCGGGCTCGGCAAAGAGGGAGATATCGTGGAGCACCGCCTTATCCGGATCGTAGCCGAAGGTGACGTGGTCGAAGCGCACGTCGCCCCGCAGCTCTGTCAGGGAGCCGTCGGGCTTCTTCCATGCCCAGTGGCCGGTGCGCTGAGGTACCTCGGTGAGGGTGTCGCCGTTCTTCTCCACCCGGACGATGGTGGTCTGGCCCTGGTCCTCCTCCGGCTGGGCCTCCATGACGGCGAAGATACGCTCGGCGCCGGCTATGGCGGCCAGAATGGTGTTCACCTGCTGGCTGATCTGGCTCACCGGCTGGGACACCTGCTTGACGTACAGCAGATAGGCCCCCAGAGAGCCGATATCGAACACACCGCCCATGGCCAGCAGTCCGCCTACGCAGCAGGTGACGGCGTAGTTGATGCGGGAGAGATTGGCGGTGGCGGGCATCATGGATCCGGCATAGGTCTGGGCCATGGTGGCCGCCGTCTGATAGGTATCGTTGCGGGCAGAGAACTGGTCGATGGCCTGCTGCTCGTGGTGGAACACCTTGATGACCTTCTGGCCCTCGATCATCTCCTCAATGTAGCCGTTGAGGTCGCCAAGAGCGGCCTGCTGCCGCTGGAAGCTGACCCGGCTGCGTCCACCGATGACCTTCACCACCAGCAGCATCAGCCCCAGAAAGGCGAAGGTGATAAGGGTCAGCGCCCAGTTCAGGTACAGCAGCATCCCGATGGTGCATAGGAACGTCAGGGAGTTGGACAGCACATTGGCGAAGCTGTTGTTGATCATCTCGGACACCGTGTCGATGTCGTTGGTGAAGCGGCTCATGAGGTCGCCGGACTGGTGAGTGTCGAAGTAGCGCAGGGGGAGCTCCTGCAGCTTGTCGAACAGATCCTGCCGCAGGGCGGCCACCGTGCGCTGGGAGACCCGCACCATGATGCGGGAGTACACATAGGAGCACAAGGCCGACAGCACGAACACCAGTCCCATCAGCACCAGCAGCTTCAGCAGACCGGCGAAGTCGCCGGGGAGGATGTAGTCGTTGATGGCGGGCTTGAGAAAGTAGCTGCTGGCCACGGAGCCCACGGAGCTGAGCAGCAGGCAGACGGCCACCAGCACCAGCAGACCCTTATAGCGGCCTACATAGTGAAGCAGCTTCTTCACTGTGCCCCGCAGGTCCTGAGGGCGCTGATAACCGTGGCTGCGGGGGCCGTGGCCGGGTCCGCCGGGACGGCGGGGCGGCATGGAATTTTTCTGTTCAGCCATCGATGCTCACTCCTTCCTGCTGCGACTGATAGACTTCCCGATAGATCTGATTGGACGCCATCAGCTGTTCATGGGTCCCCATACCGGAGATCTTGCCGTCGTCCAGCACTAAGATCACGTCGGCGTCCATAACGGAGGAGATGCGCTGGGCAATAATAAGCTTGGTGGAGCCGGGCAGCGCCTCCTTCAGCGCCGCACGGATCTTGGCGTCGGTAGCGGTGTCCACGGCGGAGGTGGAATCGTCCAGGATCAGCACCTTGGGCTTGCGGAGAATGGCACGGGCAATGCACAGGCGCTGCTTCTGCCCGCCGGAGACATTGGTGCCGCCCTGCTCGATGCGGGTGTCGTAGCCGTCGGGCATCCGGGAGATGAACTCGTCGGCGCAGGCCATGCGGCAGGCGGCCTCCATCTCCTGGTCGGTGGCGTTCTCGTCGCCCCAGCGGAGGTTATCCCGGATGGTGCCGGAGAACAGGGTGTTCTTCTGCAGCACCATGGCGCAGCCCTCCCGCAGCGTCTCCATGGTGTAGTCCTTAACGTTGTGGCCACCTACATAGACGGCCCCCTCCGTGGCCTCATACAGCCGGGGGATCAGGCTCACCAGTGTGCTCTTGGCGCTGCCGGTGCCGCCCAGAATACCCACGGTCATACCGCTGGCAATGGAGAAGTCGATATCCGTCAGGTTCCACTCGGCGCTGTCGGGATGGTATTTGAAGTAAACGTGGTCAAAGCGGATGGAACCGTCGGAGAGGGTGAGCTCCCTCTTGGTGCCGTCGCCGGTGATCTCCTTCACGGCATCGTCGTCGGTGATCTCCGGCTGCTCCTCCAGCACCTCCACAATGCGCTTGCCGCAGGCGATGGAGCGGGTCAGCACCATCATCACCATGGCCACCATCATCAGGGCCATGAGAATTTCGGAGGCGTAGGTGAAGAAGGCCAGCAGGTCGCCGGAGAGCATCTGGCCGCCGGCCACATAGTGACCGCCCAGCCACATGATGGATACGATGGTGCCGCCCATAATGAGGTTCACCATGGGGATGAAGGTCACCACGAAGCCGAAGGCCCGCTCCGCCGTCTGGCGGAGCGTCTCGCTGCGCTGGAAGAATTTCTCCTTCTCCCGGTCCTCCCGGACGAAAGACTTCACCACACGGATAGCGTTCAAATCCTCCTGCACCACCAGATTCAGTCCGTCGGTGGCCTTTTGCAGGGAGGTGAAGAAGGGCCCCACATACCGCAGTATGATGAACACCATCAGCGCCAGCAGCGGCAGGATCACCAGAAAGATCTGACTCAGCTGCAGACTGATGCGAAGGGCCATCACCAGAGCGGTGATGAGCATCACCGGAGCCCTTACCAGCATCCGCATCCCCATCATCAGGGTCATCTGCACCGACGAGACGTCGTTGGTGAGCCGGGTGATGAGGGAGGCAGTGGAAAAGTGCTCGATGTTGGAAAAGGAGAAGCGCTGTACCTGCCGGTACTCTGCGTCACGGACGTTGGCGCCGAAGCCCATGCCGGCCTTGGCGGCCAGCGCCGCTGCGCCCACGCCCAACGCCAGACAGATCAGGGCCATCAGCACCATCTTCAGGCCCATGGTAAGGATGTAGCTGCGGTCTCCGGCGCCGCCGTTGCCGCCGATGCCGTAGTCCACGATGCTGCTCATGGCCTTGGGCAGCATCAGCTCCAGCACCGCTTCGCCTGCCGAGCAGAGGATGCCCAGCAGGATGTAGACCCGATACCCCTTGGTATACGGGGCAAGCTTGCGTATCATAGTTCGGTTTCCTCCATTTGCGTTGCGAGATTTTGCGCCACCCGTTCCAGATAGCGGTGCAGGGTGGCCAGCTCCTCCGGGGAGAAGCCCTGTTCCATCTGCCGGTTGGTCTTCTGTGCGATGCGGATAAAGTCGCTGCGGAAGCGGCGGCCCTCCTCCGTCAGCCGGAGAACACGGCACCGGGCGTCCTGCTGGCAGGCATCTCTGGTGAGAAGGCCCTTCTCCTCCAGACGGCCCACGATGCCGTTGATGGTGGAAGGCTTCACGGCCATATACTGCTCCAGCTGCCGCTGGGTGACCGGCTCCGGCTGGCGGTGCAGGTACATCAGCGCCCGGCACTGGACCGGAGTGACGCCGTACTGCCGCAGCGAGCGGTCCATGACCATCCGCATCCGGTGCTGGCACTGGCCCAGCAGCCGTCCCAGATGATCGCTCTGACAGGTAATGCTCAAGGCAGATCCCTCCTCTCTGAATCATTAGCTGGCTAAATGTTAGCGTGCTAAATATTACCACGGAATGGAAGCATCGTCAAGAACAAATGGAGCGGCACCGTGTAAACGATTTGTGAACGGAGAGGTCAGGCGGCGGCGCGGCGGCGCAGGAGGTTTTTCCAGCCCAGCAGATCGATGTCGTGATATTGAAGCAGCAGACGGACGGTGAAGAAGCTGTCGGCGGTCAGTAGCAGCCATACCGCCAGCGTCAGCCACGGCGGCACGGCGGTAAACCACGGCCGCAGCAGCGGATGGATATAGCGGGCGGTCATGGCTGCCAGAGGCCCCCAGATCAGGGCAAAGGGCAGGCATACCCGGCGGTTCAGGTCCATTTTGGTGGAGGAGTAGTCCCAGAACATGACTCCCAGCAGCCTGTCGCAGCAGAAGTGGACGGCGTACTCCACGGCGGTGGCGGTAAGCCCGCCGTAGAGGGCCAAGTGCCAGAAGGTGTCCGTCATGTCCGGCGGCAGAGCCAGCACCGCCAGCATGGCAAGGCCATATACCGGACACACCGGCAGCAGCAGATACCCCTTGCGGACGGTGTGGCGGGAACGGGTGACAAGGGCATAGACCTTCTCCAGCAGATAGCCCAGAAAGCCGTAAGTCAGAAAGCTCCAGAGGTACATGGGCAGCGTCTCCTTTCTGGAGACAGTGTGTCCCGGAGGAGAGTGGGTATCCCCACTTGCCAAAGCCATTTTTTTCTGCTATGCTGATACCGTCGATAAGCAAGGGCCAATGCGCCTGATATCGATGGTGTACTATCGAATGTGAGAGAGGAGGAGCGGCCATGGACCAGCAGTGGGAACAGCTGCGGCAGCGGTGTCTGGCCTGCCGGGCGTGCAGTCTGGCACAGGAGCGGACCCAGGTGGTGTTCGGCGTGGGCGATCCGGCGGCGGAGGTGCTGCTGGTGGGGGAGGCCCCCGGCGCCAACGAGGACAAGCAGGGGGAGCCCTTTGTGGGCCGGGCCGGGAAGCTGCTGGACGATATGCTGCAAATGATCGGCCTGTCCCGTGAACGCATCTATATCACCAACAGCGTCAAGTGCCGCCCGCCTCAGAACCGGGATCCGCTGAACACCGAGAAGGAGGCGTGCAGCGGCTATCTGCGGCGGCAAATGGAGCTGATGCAGCCGAAAATTCTGGTGTGTCTGGGGCGCATCAGCGCCATGGAGCTCATCAAGGCCGATTTCCGCATCACGCAGGAGCACGGCCTGTTTTTCCGGCAGGACGGCATAGAGAAAATGGCCATGTACCACCCGGCGGCCCTGCTGCGGGACCCCGGCAAGAAGCCGGAGACCTTCGAGGATCTCAAGCGCCTGCAGGCCAAGATCCGTGAGATCTGCGTCCGGACAAAGCTGGATTTTTAACGACGCACCGGGCCATACTACTTTCATTATTATTTTGTGGGAGGAACACCATTATGTATAAGAATATTGAAAAGCAGAAGGTCCTGCACATGGCGGAGCAGGTGGACTATCAGGACGGCCAGATCGTCAGCCGCACACTGGTGCAGAACAGCAAGCTCAGCATGACCCTCTTTGCCTTTGAAAAGGACGAGGAGATCAGCACCCATGCCGCCGGCGGCGACGCCATGGTGACGGTGTTGGAGGGTACCGGCCGCTTCACCGTGGGCGGCGAGGTCTTTCTGGTGTCTCAGGGCGAGACGCTGATCATGCCCAAGGATATCCCCCATGCGGTGTACGGGCAGGAGCGGTTCAAGATGCTGTTGACGGTGTCGTTCTAAAGATCTGGTGCAAGATCCATTGGATCTTGCACCAAAGACCCCAGCCCGCTGCGTGCATCATTTCTGCGTCAGACTGCAGAAATCCCACACTTGCGGTCTGAGAGGTATTTTGACTGACGCACCGGTCGTCAGCCAAAATGGATCAGCCCTTTTCACCGCCTGCGGGCGGCGAACTCTGCGAGGCTTTTGATAGGCCAACGGTCTGCATGGCCTTTCCGGAGCGGTCAGAAGCTTTTTGCTGACTTTCCATCCCGTGTGCTGCGGCACACGGGATGCTTTTTCGCAAAAAAGCAGGAAAAACCGTAAAATAGGGGGTTGCAACTGCCGCATCCCTGCGTTAGAATGAAGCTTACGACCATGAAGGAGGGTGCAGAATGCAAGGTGAAGGATTGAAAAAATTACAGAGCGGACAGCCCATCTCCACACGGGAGCAGCTGCTGCTGATCGCTCAGCTGAGTTGGCCGGCCATTCTGGCCCAGATCTCCTCCGTGGTGATGCAGTATATTGACACGGCCATGGTGGGCCAGCTGGGCTCCAATGCCTCTGCCGCTATCGGTGTGGTGGCGACCACCTCGTGGCTCTTCGGCGATCTGTGCATTGCGCTGACCATCGGCTTTAACGTGGCGGTGGCGCAGGCACTGGGAGCCAGACAGTCGGAGAAAGCCCGCGGCATCATGAAGCTGGCCTTTCTGGTGTGCATGGCCTTCAGCCTTGTGATGATGGCCATAGCGCTGGGCATCACCGGGAATCTGCCTCGCTGGCTGCGGGCAGACCCCGCCATCTGGCAGGATGCCAGCGCCTACTTTCTGGTATTTGTTCTGTCGCTGCCCTTCATGCAGCTGAATAACCTCTGCGGCGGACTGCTGCGTTCGGCGGGCAACATGAAAACCCCCGGCATCTGCATGGTGGTGATGTGCCTGCTGGACGTGGTGTTCAACGCCTTCCTCATCTTCCCCGGCGGAACGCTGCGGGTGCTGGGGGTGACGCTGCCGGGCTTCGGTCTGGGGGTTCTGGGTGCCTCCATGGGAACGGCGCTGTCGCAGGTGGTCATTGCGGTGGTGCTGACCTATATCCTGCTGGTGCGGTCGCCGGAGCTGCACCTGCGGCGGGGCGAAAAGGCACGGTTTACGGCGGCACAGCTGAAGCGCTGCCTGTCTATCTCGGCTCCCGTCATGGGCGAGCGCACCATTCTTTCCACCGCCCGGATGGTGACCACCGCCATCGTGGCCCCGCTGGGCATCATCGCCACGGCGGCCAACTCCTTCGCCATAACGGCGGAGAGTCTCTGCTATATGTCCGCCTTCGGCGTGCAGGCGGCGGCCTCCACGCTGGTGGGCCAGAGCGTAGGCGCCGGGCGGAAGGATCTGACCTATCGGCTGGGCTGGCTGACGGTGGCGCTGGGCATGGGCATGATGGTGATCACGGGGACGCTGCTGTATGTGCTGGCCCCGGCCATGATCGGCATGATGGCGGTGGACGAGGCCGTCATTGAGCTGGGCGTGCGGGTGCTGCGGATCGAGGCATTCGTGGAGCCGTTGTTCGGGGCCTCCATCGTGGCCAGCGGCGTGTTTCAGGGGACCGGCAGTACGCTGGTGCCCATGCTGCTGAATTTCGGCACCATGTGGGGCATCCGTGTGCCGCTGTCGGCCATTCTGGCGGCCAAGTGGGGCCTTGTGGGTGTTTGGGTGGCCATGGCCCTGCAGCTGGGTGTGTGCGGTATCTGCTTCCTGATCCGTCTGGCCGGCAAGCGCTGGCTGCCCAAGGAAACGCTGCAATAAGAAAAATACACGGCACAGGGCCGGAGCGGGATACCGCTCCGGCCCTGTGCCGTGTATGGAAAAAGATGGGGATCAATAGGAGCCCAGGTCGGCGGACTTGTCGCCCACGGGATCGGTGCCGAACTGATAGTCGTTGCCGGGGAGAACGGCGTTGAGGATCACACCCGCCAGAGCGGCGATGGCCAGACCCGTCAGGGTGATGCTGGCACTGCCCACGGTGAAGGTGATGCCGCCGGTGGCGCTGAAGCCCAGTCCGCAGACGAAGATGACGGCGGCGATGATGAGGTTGCGGGACTTGGTGAGATCCACCCGGTTCTCCACCACGTTCCGCACGCCCACGGCGGAGATCATGCCGTACAGGATGAAGCTGACGCCGCCTACGATGGCGGTGGGGATGGAGTTGACCAGTGCATCGAACTTGGGGGAGAAGGAGAGAATGATGGCGTAGACGGCTGCCAGCCGCACGACACGGGGGTCGTAGACCTTGGACAGGGCCAGCACGCCGGTGTTCTCGCCGTAGGTGGTGTTGGCGGGGCCGCCGAAGGCACCGGCCAGAGCGGTGGCCAGACCGTCGCCCAGCAGCGTCCGGTGCAGACCGGGGTCGGCGATGAAGTTGCGGCCGGTGGTGGAGGAGATGGCGGAGATGTCCCCGATGTGCTCCATCATGGCGGCAATGGCGATGGGGGCCATCACCAGAATGGCGGTGAGGTCAAACTTCGCCAGTACAAACTGCTGCAGGCCGACGACGCTGGCGCTCTTCACGGCGGAGAAGTTGATGAGGGGCTGCATGACACCGTTGGCATCCGGCAGCTGGGCACCGCAGAGGGTAGCCACCAGCGCCACCAGATAGCTGCCCACCACACCCAGCAGGATGGGGATGATCTTCACCATGCCCTTGCCCCAGATGTTGGCCACGATGATGATGGCGATGGCTACCAGCGCCAGCCACCAGCAGGTGCTGGCATTGCTGACGGCGGTTCCCGACAGATTCAGACCGATCAGGATGATCATGGGGCCGGTGACGATGGGAGGGAAGAACCGCATGACCTTCTGTGCGCCTACCAGCTTGAACAGCAGCGCCAGCACCAGATACAGCAGGCCCGCCACCACGATACCGCCCATGGCGTAGGCCAGCTTGTCGCTGTCGGACATGGTGGCGTACTTTCCGGCGTTGAGGGCCGCCATGGCCTGGAAGCCGCCCAGATACGCAAAGGACGAGCCCAGGAAGGCGGGGATCTTCAGCTTGGTGCAGACGTGGAACAGCAGCGTGCCGAGACCGGCAAACAGCAGCGTGGTCTGGATGGACAGGGGCAGACCGTAGCCCTGCACCAGAATGGGGACCAGCACCGTAGCGCCGAACATGGCAAACAGGTGCTGCAGGCCCAGCAGGAGCATCCGGGGGACGCCCAGCTCACGGGCGTCGTAGATGGCGTCGTGTCCGAGTTTTTTGTTCATGTGACAGTTCCTCTCTTTCATTTGTGGGTTCTATGAAAAAATAATTGCTGACTGGCTCAGGCGCAGAAAGCGCAAAAAAAATGACCGGTAAAAATACCGGTCAAAAAGGAAAAACAGAAACAGAGGGAGCGGAAAATTTGGTGAGCAGCGTGCAGACCTTCATTTTCATCACTCCCTTCGAATTGTCCTGCTTATTATACGGGCCTCCGGCGGGAATTGCAATGCACTGTTGTTCCAAGAAATGCCGCCCCGCCGCCCTCCTATTTGGCGGAGTTATCCAAAACTCGGCGGATGGGCGGCGTCAGCAGAGCCGTCACCAGAATTTTCAGGGCATCGCCGGGGAGGAAGGGCAGCATCCCCGCCCACAAAATGGCGGAGAGGTCCATGCCCTTGCCCATATAGCCGTTGAGGATCATCGCCATGTACGGCAGCCCCACGGCATACAGCACCGCCAGTCCCGCCAGCGCCGCCAGCGCAATGCGCCAGAAGGAGCGGGTGCTGCGGGCCAGACGCCCGATGACCCATGCGGCGGGGATCAGTCCCAGCAGAAAGCCGAAGGTGGGGTGCAGCACATAGGAAAAGCCGCCGCCTGCGGTGAAAACAGGCAGCCCCAGCAGTCCCAGCGCCACATAGATCAGCTGCGAGAGCGCCCCGCAGCCGCTGCCCAGCAGACAGCCCGCCATGGCGGTGAAGAAGAATTGCAGGGTGATGGCGGAGGGACCCAAGGGAATTTTCAGAAATGCCCCTACCGCCGTCAGGGCGGCAAACAGGGCGGTGCGGACAAGCTGTCGAGTGGTCATGGCGGTACTCCCGGTATTCAAATAAAGATAACGGCATTATACAGGAATCCGGCGGCGGATGCAAGAGGGGGAGGTTTACAAATCCCCACGGGCGTGGTAAAGTATTGCGGAAAGTGAGGTGCGGCCATGGAGCGGCGTGTGTATCGCTATGAGACAGTGGGTTCCACCAATACGGAGCTGATGGCGCTGGCCCGGCAGGGAGCAGCGGAGGGTACCGTGGTGCTGGCCGGGCAGCAGACGGCGGGCCGGGGCCGCATGGGCCGCAGCTTCCAGTCCCCGGCGGGGCTGGGGCTGTACGGATCGGTGCTGCTGCGGAGCAGCCCGGAGGACGCCCCTTGCATTCCGGCGCTGGCGGCCACGGCGGTGCGCCGTGCCATCCGCCGCAGCTGCGGTCTGTCCTGCGGCATCAAATGGCCCAACGATCTGGTGCTGTCGGGCCGGAAGGTCTGCGGCATTCTGGCGGAGGCCCTGCCGGGGCCGGAGGGCAGCCTGTGGGTCGTCGTGGGCATCGGCATCAACGTCTGCCAGCGGCGGGAGGATTTCCTGCCGGAGCTGCGGGAGACGGCGGCATCGCTGTCCATGATCGCCGGGGCGGAGATAGACCGGGCGGCGCTGGAGACGGCCTTTCTGGAGGAACTGGAGGCCCTGCGCCGGGAACTGCCTCAGGAGACGGCGGAGCGGCGGCAGGAGTACGGAGCCGCCTGCCTGAATTTGGGCCGCCGGGTCCGGGTGCTGCGCCCCGGCGGAGAGCGGGAGGCGCTGGCGGTGTCCCTGACACCGGACTACGGCCTTGCGGTGCGCTATGACGACGGCACGGAGGAGGTCCTCCGCAGCGGCGAGGTATCGGTGCGGGGCCTGTATGGATATACGGATAAGGAGTGAGTGTATGAAGGCGCTTTGGAGCCTGTTTCTGACCTTCGCCAAGGTGGGGGTCATGACCTTCGGCGGCGGCTATGCCATGCTGCCCATTTTGCAGCGTGAGGTGGTGGAGAACAAGGGCTGGGCCACCGATGAGGAGCTGACGGACTATTTCGCCATCGGCCAGTGTACCCCCGGCGTCATCGCCGTGAACACCGCCACCTTCATCGGCCAGAAGAAAGGCGGCGTCGTCGGCGGCATCGTGGCCACGCTGGGGGTGGTGTTCCCGTCCCTGCTCATCATCGTGGCGCTGGCGGGAGTCATCACCAGCTTTTCCCACCTGACATGGGTGCAGCACGCCTTCGCCGGGATCCGGGTGTGTGTGTGCGTGCTGATCTTCAATGCGGTGCTGAAGCTGTGGAAAAGCGCCGTGAAGGATGTATGGGGTCTGCTGATCTTTCTGGCAGTACTGGCGGCGTCCCTGCTGACCAGCCTCTCCCCGGTGTGGTATGTGCTGGCCGCCGGTGTGGCCGGCGTGCTGATCCAGAATCTGAAGGGGGCGAAGAAATGACCTGTCTGCTGCTGTTTTACGAGTTCTTCAAGACGGGCCTGTTCGCCGTGGGTGGCGGTCTTGCCACCTTGCCCTTCCTCTATGACATGGCCGCTCGCCACCCGGAGTGGTTCACCGTGTCCCAGCTGGCGGATATGCTGGCGGTGTCGGAATCCACACCGGGGCCATTGGGCGTCAACATGGCCACCTATGTGGGCTACCTCACCGCCGGGATCCCCGGTGCCGTGGCGGCTACCATGGGACTGGTAGCGCCCTCGGTGATCGTGATCCTCATTGTGGCGGCCTTCCTCAAGCGCTTCCGGGAGAGCCGTCTGGTGAACAACGTGTTCTACGGTCTGCGCCCGGCCTCCGCCGCCATGGTGGCGGCGGCGGGTCTGTCCGTGGTGGGACTGGCCCTGCTTTACAGCGGCCAGACGGGCCTTGCGGCGGTGAACTGGAAGGCCGTGGCGCTGGCGGCGGTGCTGTTGGTGCTGACCCGCTGGTGCAAGCCCACCAAGGGTCTGCACCCCATCGTGTTCATTCTGGCCTCCGCCATCATAGGCGTGGTGTTCTCCTTCTGAAAACTGAATACAAAACGCAATATTTATATCGAAGATTACATTTTGTTGTCATATTTTGCGCAAAAAAATCGCCCCTCCGGCGGAACGTACCGGAGAAACGATGAAGAAAAGGGTATCCCGACGGCTTTTGCCGCCGGGATACCCTGAGTCTGCCCCCAAAGAGGAAACCTTTCGTCAACGGGGCGGAAGGGTGTGTGCGGGAAACCCGGAAGGGTGTCCTGCACGATGATGATCCCCATTTTTCAGAACTTCTTGAAGCTCTGAAAAATGCCTCTGCGTGGCGAAAAGACTTTTCGCCACGCAAAAAGGGTATCCCGGCGGCTTTTGCCGTCGGGATACCCTTTTTCGACGAAATTTCCGTAAAGCATAATTCCATTACAGTGCGCCTGTTGCGCCCATATACAGCAGAGCGGCGGCCTCCCTGGCCCAGTAGCCTGGGGCAAGCATCCAGATGCTGGCGCAGCCCAGGGAGTAGGGGGTGAGCCCGTCCTTCTCCGCCCATACACTGGCCCGCAGCTGGTGAAAATTGTCGGAGGCGATGGCCACCTCCGTAGGCAGCCCCTCCCGCCGGATGACCTCAGCGGAAAAGGCCAAATTCTCCTCCGTGGAGGTAGAGGCATCCTCCGGATAGATGCGGCCGGGGTCGATGCCCATGGACACCAGCGTGTCCCGGATGCACCGGGCCTCGGTGGTGGGCTCCCGGTCGTTCTGTCCGCCGGAGGCCACGCATACCGCCTCCTCATGGACGGAGAGATAGTCGTAGGCGGCCTGGATCCGGTCCCGCAGCATCCGGCTGGGAGTGCCGTCGGACCGCACCTGACAGCCCAGCACGATGACCGTCACCGGCTGTGTACCATCGGGATGATGGGCCGCCCGGATGCCCATCAGGGTCAGGATAGTCCCCAGCACCAGCAGCCCCGCCGCCAGCACCACGCACACCGTGCGCCGCAGCCACCTGGGCCACCGCCGGAAAAGACCGGGGAACACCAGCCGCACCGCCGCCAGCAGCAGCCCCGCCGCCGGGTACAGCATCCCGATGTGAAGCACCCCCATGGACAGGGGCAGCAGAAAATACACCGCCCCCAGCACGCACAGGGCTGCCGCCCCATAGCGAAGAACCGGATGCCTCACGTCAGTTCTCCGCGATGTGGTTGGCGATGCGCTGCATGATGAGATCCAGCGCCACCAGATTGTGTCCGCCCTCCAGCACCACAATGTCGGCGTACTTTCGGGTAGGCTCCACAAACTGCTCGTGCATGGGCTTCACCGTGGCCAGATACTGCTCCACCACCGACTGCATGGAGCGTCCCCGCTCCTCCACATCCCGCAGCGCCCGCCGCAGGATACGCACGTCGGCGTCGGTCTCCACGAAAATTTTGATGTCCAGCAGATCCCGCAGAGCCTTGTTCTGGAAGATGAGGATGCCCTCCACGATGACCACCTTGGTGGGCTTTATTTCGATGGTCTTGTCGGTGCGGTTGTGGATGGTGTAGTCGTAGACGGGGCAGTGGATGGTCTCCCCGGCCTTCAGCCGCTTCAGATCCTCCACCATCAGCTCCGTGTCGAAGGCGTCGGGGTGGTCGTAGTTCTGCTTGCACCGCTCCTCGAAGGGACAGTCCTGCCGCTTGTAGTAGTTGTCGTGATGCACCACGCTGATGTCCGGTCCGAACCGCTGAGCCAGATGCTCGGTAAGGGTGGTCTTGCCGGAGCCGGTGCCTCCGGCGATACCGATGAAAATGGTGTTCATACTCGTCGTCCCCCTGCTGGTTTTATCCTTTCCATTATAGGAAACCTGCGCCGGAAAAGCAAGCACTCCCCGGCGAAAGTTGTAAAAAAAGCTTGAACTTCCAGCAATTACAGTTGACGGAGGGCGGCAAAACGGGTATTATAACAAATATAAGTTTACTACTGTGTTATCGCCCCTGCGGCGTTTTTAATTGGAGGAGATTCCATGAGCCTGTTGAAATGCCCTAAGTGCGGAGAAATGTTCTCCGATAGCTATAAGACCTGTCCCTTCTGCGAGGAGGACGAAGCCTTTGCCAACGGCGGCAAAAAGCCGGTGAATCCCGGCCGCCGGGTCCATCGCCAGAAGAGTCCCAGCATCCTCGGCCCCACGCTGGTGCTGGTGCTGGTGCTGGTGGCGGGGGTGCTGCTCTATACCCTCATCGGCAGCGGAAAGTCCGGCGACGACCGGCCCGATCCCCCCAAGAACCCCACAGAGGACGTGGACCCCAATCAGCCTGCAACGCCCACTGTGAAGCTGTCTCTGGACCAGACGGCGCTGGAGCTGACCGTCGGCGGCACCGGGAAGCTGACAGCCACCGGTGCTGAGGGCATCACATGGACCTCCGGCAATGCCGGCGTCGCCGCCGTGGGCGAGGACGGCACCGTCACCGCTGTCGCCGCCGGTACGGCCACCATCTCCGCCTCCGCCGAGGGTGCCGACCCCGTCACCTGCACCGTCACCGTGAAGGAAGCCCCCAAGAAGGATCTGGTGCTACGCTCCATCTATAATAGCAAGGGAGTTGCCCAGACAGAGTTTTCAATGAGCGTGGGCGACCCGGTAGTCCCCATGACGGTGGACGGCACAGATTCCACAGTGAAGTGGAGCACCGAGCACAGCAACATTGCCACCATCAACAGCGACGGTGAGGTGACGGCTGTGAGCTCTGGCAGAACAACGATTATTGCCGAAGTGGATGGACAGACGCTGAAATGCGAAGTCCGCGTCAATTGATAGGTTGTCAATAAAAGAGCCGCCTCCCACAGGAGGCGGCTCTTTTTTGCGCCCCCGCAGGTCTCACAAAGTTTGCCTCCCACAGGAGGCGGCTCTTTTCGCATCTTCCACAGCCCCTTCTCCCGCCCCGCAGTGAAAAATCCCTTGGATTTTTCACCACGGCTTTACTTCCCCGGCAAAACCCGTTACAATAGGAAAAACGAGAGGAGGTGGGCCTATGGAGACCTTACAGGTGGCGCTGGGACGGCGCAGCTATCCCATTTACATCGGCGGCGGCCTGCTGGAGCAGGCGGAGGAGCTGCTGCACCCGCTGGGTGTGGGCCGCTGGGCCATCGTCTGCGACGACACGGTGGCAGCCCTGTACGGCGCTCCGCTGGCCCGCCGCACCGGCTGGCCGCTGGTGACCTTCCCGGCAGGGGAGGGCTCCAAGTCGCTGGAGGAGTACGGCCGGCTGTGCCGCCGGCTGGTGCAGCTGGGCCTGACCCGCAGCGACGGCATCGTGGCCCTGGGCGGCGGCGTCACCGGCGATCTGGCGGGCTTTGCGGCGGCCACGCTGCTGCGTGGCGTGGCGCTGGTGCAGGCCCCCACCACCCTGCTGGCGCAGGTGGACAGCGCCGTAGGCGGCAAAACGGGGCTGGACCTGCCGGAGGGGAAAAACCTGCTGGGCTGCTTCTACCAGCCCCGCATGGTGCTGGCGGATACCGTCTGCCTCGCCACCTTGCCCCGGCGTCAGCTGGCCTGCGGCATGGCCGAGGTCATCAAATACGGCTGCATTGCGGATGAGGAGCTGCTGACCCGGCTGGAGCAGCAGGAGCCGGACTGGCCCCGGATCATCCGCCGGTGCCTTGCCTGCAAGGCGGCGCTGGTGGCGCAGGATGAGCGGGACGAAGGCCCCCGTCGGCTGCTGAACTTCGGCCACACCTTCGGCCACGCCATGGAGGCACTGGGCGGCGGCCGCTATACCCACGGCGAGTGCGTGGCGGCTGGTATGATGGAGATGCTCCGCTGGCAGACGGCCCACGGCAGCGACCAGACGGCCATGCTGGCCCGGCTGGGGACGCTGCTGGAGCGCTATGACCTGCCCCGGCGGCTGGACTTGCCGGAGACGGCGTGGCGGCAGTACCTGCTGCGGGACAAAAAACGCAGCGGCGGCGAGATGACCATTGCGGTGCTGGAGCGCCCCGGCCACGGCGTGCTGTGGTCGGTGACGCCGGAGGAACTGCTGGAGGAAACCCGATGGATGTGAAGCTGTATCCCGCCCCGCTGGCGGGGACGGTGGCGGCCCCGCCTTCCAAGAGCCGCTGGCATCGGGAGCTGATCTGTCAGGCGGCGGCTGGCCGGTTCCCGCCGGTTTCCCCCGACGCCCCGGAGGATATCCGGGCCACGGCGGCGGGCTTGCGGGTCTTATACGGCGGCGGGGAGGAGGTTCCCTGCGGAGCCAGCGGCAGTACCCTGCGCTTCCTGCTGCCGTTAGCTATGACGCTGGGCCGTGAGGTGACGTTCACCGGTACGCCCCGGCTGCTGGAGCGGGTGATGCCGGGCCTATGGGGCGTGACGCCCTGTCCCGGCGGACTGCGGGTCACGGGCCGCCTTACCGGCGGCGTGTACCGTCTGCCGGGGGGCGATACCTCCCAGCTCATTAGCGGGATGCTCATGGCCCTGCCCCTGTGCCGGGAGGACTCCCGGCTGGAGGCGCCGGGGCCGGTGTCCCGGCCCTATGTGGACTTAACGGCGTGGGTGCTGGAGCGCTACGGTGTCGTGCTGCACCGGGCGCAGGGCGGCTGGCGCATTCCCGGCGGCCAGTGCTTTGCTCCGCTGCCCATGGAGCAGGAGGGGGACTGGTCGGCGGCGGCCTATTGGCTGGTGCTGGCGGCGCTGGGCCAAGGCATCACGGTAACGGGTCTGCGGCAGGACTCCCGGCAGGGGGACCGCAGGGCGCTGACCCTGTGCCGGGAGCTTCCCCAACAGGTGTCCCTCCGGGAGAACCCGGACCTGCTGCCGCCGCTGGCTCTGCTGGCGGCGCTGCGGCCTGACAAGGAGATACGCTTCACAGATGCTGCCCGCCTGCGGCATAAGGAGAGCGACCGCTTGGCGGCCACGGCGGCCCTGCTGACGGCCTTGGGCGGCCGGGCGCAGGAGACGGCGGACGGTCTTGCCGTCCGTGGTGTGGCGTGTCTTCAGGGCGGCGAGGTGCAGAGCGCCGGAGATCATCGGCTGGCTATGCTGGCGGCCTGCGCCGCCCCCTTCTGCCGGGAGCCGGTGGTGCTGCGGGGAGCGGACTGCACCGCCAAATCCTACCCGGCCTTCTGGCGGGACTATGCCCAACTGGGTGGAAAGGTGGAACACTTGACATGATGGATTATACCATATTCGGGGAGTCCCACGGCCCCGCCGTGGGAGTGCTGCTGCGGGATGTGCCGCCGGGTCTGCCGGTGGATGAGGAGTTCATCTGCCGTCAGCTGCTGCGCCGTGCGCCCCAAGATCCTCTCTCCACCGCCCGGCATGAACCGGATCAGGTGGAGGTGCTCAGCGGGGTCTATCAGGGCGTGACCACCGGAATGCCGGTGTGCCTGCTGCTGCGGAACCGGGACGTTCGCTCGGCGGATTACGATGCCCTGCGCCACACGCCCCGGCCCAGCCACGCCGACTATACCGCTTGGGTGCAGAGCGGTGGGCGCAACGATCCCCGTGGAGGCGGGGCCTTTTCCGGACGGCTGACGGCCCCTCTGGTGGCGGCGGGCGCTCTGGCAAAAAGCTGGCTAAAGCTGCAAGATATTAAAGTAAATGCACAAGTTATTGACGAAAATGCCCTGCGCCAGCGGGCGGAGGAGGCCCGACAGGAGGGGGACTCCGTGGGCGGTCAGGTGCGCTGCATCGTCACGGGCCTGCCCGCCGGCTGGGGCGGCCCGGACTGGCGGGAGACGGTGGAGTCGGAGATCGCCCGCCACGTGTTCGCCATCCCCGGCGTGAAGGCGGTGGCCTTCGGGGCCGGGGAGGAGCTTGCCGCCCTCCGGGGCAGTCAGGCCAACGACCCTTGGCGCACCGACGGCCGGAGGGTCTGGTCTGTCACCAATCACAGCGGCGGCATCAACGGCGGCATCACCAACGGGATGCCGGTGGAGTTCACCGTGACTTTCCGCCCCACCCCCTCCATCGCCCAGCCGCAGGAGACCATCGACCTTGAAACTATGACCAACACAAAAATCACCATCGGCGGCCGCCACGATGCCTGCATCGCCCTGCGGGCGCCGGTGGTGGTGGAGAGTGCGGCGGCCTTGGCCCTGTGGAGACTGAAGGGCGCCGACGGCGGCGGAGAACTGGACAATTTGCGTGGTCAGCTGGACATTCTGGACACAGAGCTGACGACGCTTTTTGTCCAAAGGCAGTCCATTTCCCGCCAGATCGGCGCCTATAAACGGGAGCATCACCTGCCGGTGCAGGATGCCGGTCGGGAGGAGCAGGTGCTGCACACACGGGGGCAGCTGGCCCCGGAGCGGCGGCAGCAGGTGGAGCGGCTGTTCCGCCTGCTGATGGAGCTGAGCCGGGAGGAGCAGGCATGAAAAAGCTGATTCTCATCGGTCTTCCCGGCAGCGGAAAAACCACCGTAGGCGGGCTGCTGGCCCGGCAGTTGGGCCTGCCCTTCCGGGACTGCGACCCGCAGGTGGAGCGGCTGGCGGGCAGGACGGTGGCGCAGCTGTTTTCCGGCGGAGAGGAGTGCTTCCGCCGCTGGGAGACGGCGGCATTGCAGGCACTCTGCGCCGGAGAGGACTGCGTGCTGGCCACCGGCGGCGGGGCTGTGCTGCGGCCGGAGAACCGGGCGCTGCTGCGGCGCAGCGGCGTGCTGTTCTGGCTGGATCGCCCGGTGGCAGATATTGAGCGCACATTAGAAAGAGCGAACCGCCCGCTGCTGGCCGGGGGCGGTTCGCTGGAGGCGCTGCGGCGGCAGCGGGAGGCGCTGTACCGCATCTGTGCCGACTACGCCATCCGGGAGGATACGGCGCAGGCGGCGGCAGAGGTCATTGCCGCCATATGGAGGGAACAGGTATGAAATTTCTCATCATCAACGGGCCGAATCTGAATCTGCTGGGCGGCCGGGAACCGGATATCTACGGTACCGGCACCTATGAGACCCTGTGCCGCCGGGTGCAGGACTATGCCGCCGCTCACGGCTGGGAGGCGGACTGCTTCCAGAGCAATCACGAGGGGGCTATCATCGACGCCATTCAGCAGGCGGCGGGGGTCTATGACGGCATCGTCATCAACCCGGCAGCCTATACCCATTACAGCTATGCCATTTACGATGCTCTGCGGGCGGTAGATGTCCCGGCGGTGGAGGTACACCTGTCGAATATCCGTCAGCGGGAGCCCTTCCGGCAGATATCGGTGACGGCCCCGGCCTGCCGGGAGCAGATCGTGGGCCACGGCTTTGACGGCTATCTGGAGGCGCTGGTACTGCTGGCGGAGGGCCTGTGATGCGGCTGTGTGTCATCGGGGATCCGGTGGGTCACAGCCTGTCGCCCCGCATCCACCGGCGATTTATGGAGAGGTGCGGTGCTGCCGGAAGCTATGAAGCAGTGACGGTGACAGCGGAAACACTGGAGGATTTCGTGGTGCAGGGCTGCCGGGGAGCGTGGGACGGGTGCAACGTCACCATGCCCCTGAAGGAGCGCATCCTGCCGCTGCTGGATGCGGTGGAGCCGTGGACGGCCTCCTGCGGCGCCGTGAACACCGTATGCTTCCGGAATGGTCGGGCCGTGGGGTACAACACCGACGGGCCGGGGGTGGTGGAGAGCCTGCGGCTGCGGGGCTTTGCACCGGCGGGGCAGGCGGCGCTGGTGCTGGGGGCCGGGGGAGCCGCCAAGGCGGCGGCGCTGGCACTGGCGCAGGCGGGCTGCCGGGTGACGGTGTGCGCCCGGACACCGGAAAAGGCAGCGGCTCTGGCTGCCCGGTGCGGCGGTGTGACTGTCTCATGGGAGGACCTGCCCCGTGCCGCCGCAGAGCATGGGCTGCTGCTGAACGCCACACCGCTGGGCATGGAGGGTTCGCCGGAGTTCGAGTCTTTGGATTTCGTACAGGCGCTGCCGACGAAGGCGGTGGTATACGATTTGGTGTACCATCCCACGGACACAGCTCTGATGCGAGCGGCGGAGCACCGGGGCCTGACAGCAGTGGGAGGGCTTGCCCTGCTGGTGCAGCAGGCGGCGCTGTCCTTCGCTCACTTTACCGGCATAGTACCGGATGCGGCCCTGTGCCGGGATATCCTGCAGGAGTTGGAGGCGGCGCAGTAGGGGAGCGGCTGCCGCTTCCGTAAAAAATGCAAAAAAATCTGAAATAGGGCTTGCAAAATAAAAAGGAGTGTGGTATAGTAATCAAGCTGACGTGATGCAGCAAGTGAATATGGTATCCGGGTGTGGCGAAGTTTGGTATCGCGCTTGAATGGGGTTCAAGAGGCCTCG
>OLGF01000416.1_pt1 | contig 50440 bp, 75 predicted proteins | sample 1604971 | NCBI WGS metagenome assembly OLGF01 (sample SAMEA3888902, study PRJEB22519) | human gut metagenome | biome: human gut; feature: human-associated habitat; material: faeces | place: Denmark | collected 2011 | reverse complement strand
TATTGTCCCCCAGATTGCCCCCTAAATTTGAGCCCCCTAGAAAATTTGGATACCCTTTTTTATTGGATTTTTTTAACACGTCCGCACTTAAAAATGGTATAATATATGTAGTTAAGGAGTACCTAAAAAGACCAAATATTGCCACTCCTTGACGAGACATTTTTTACTTCTACTTACTCAGAATTGAGTGCCTCAGAGAAATCTGAGGATATTATAACGGTGTAAGTGCAATATAAATTTACGGGGGATGGTGCAATAGAAAATTACGCCCTATGAACGCAATGAAAATTGTGCCACCACATTCGCAACAACGCCACCGAATCGCAATAGCCGACCCAATCGCAACAGGATTTGCGTGAAACGTGGCCTAGGAACGCAACAGAGGTCGGGGGAAAAGAAGAAAAACAAGTAAATTCAGAGATATAGAAACGTCCATACAATCAAATATGCGTAATAAACACGATAAGTTCCATAATGTTTACACAAAATTGGTTTAAGTTGGTTCATAAATTGTCATAGCGTAGTCATATACTACTACTGGAATGAATAGGCAGATATTTCATTTCATACTCCTTTAGAAATTCTTTATTAATTCTATATCTTGTCGATTGTATGGTTTAAGGTTCTGTATTAACAGAGCCTATATTATAAATAGTCTTACGTATTCTGCATATTTTAAAACGATTGATCTATGAAAACAATATATCTTAGTCCCTCGGCATATATATAATAGGAAAGAGGTTCGGGGGAGATAAAGAGGGGTTTTGACCTCGGGGGAAAGAAGAAGTGAGGAGCTACGTCCTCCACAGAGCCTTCCAATACCTATAAGAATAAGATATATACACTATTATTACTAGTATTAACTACCTATCAAGTTCTAATGAAGTTTGATGGGTTTTTTTATTGCTTTTTTTGCTGAATTAATCATTTGTTCACAAAAATAAATGAAATTCCTTTAAATAAAGGACATTTGAAGTGTTCCAAAAACAAAATTTTGTCAATATAAAAAATAAATTTTGTATTTTGTATTTTGTAATCGGCGAAAAATTTTGCATTTTGTACATTTTGTATTTTGTAAATTGTTCACGATTCTTAGACAAAAACACGGTGTGGTATAAAAATTTCCGCTATTATATTCACGATTCGTGAACAAAAAGCTAAAAAGCGGTGGATAATATAACGATATCATGGTATAATAACTATGATGAAAAGGGGTGACATACAAAAACAAGACATAAAAAAAGATCTTACTTCCAAGTGCTGCTAAACGTTTAGAAGTAAGATCATCCAAAAAAACGTATATATATAATATAGAAGAAAATGGAGGCAAGCCCCAAAAAAATATATATACGTCATTATTATAACAATATTGGGGCTAAAAAGAAAATATGAAATTAATAGCAAAAACACAAAAAGGGTTTGAGTTTATGCATAGTAGAAACGATACTTTTTTCGCACCAAATAGCAGCGCAAAAAAAATGTGCGATATCTTGAATAAAAACAAATATCATATTAAAAATGACAACGAAACATGGTTTGTTTATGATTATGACTTTTCACAAAATGACTATTGTTTTAGAAAGCTTTCTTTATATCGTGGCAGCTTAAAAGCCAGATATATTTATGGGGTGCAATAAAATGCTAAAAAATGAAGATATTTCAATGTATGACAATATTATTAAAAACATCGTTAAAAAGTATGGCGGTTTTCGTGAAAAAGACATCATGAAAAACCCATATATTATCATGAAAACAGAAACATGGAACAACAGCCATAAAGTACTAAACATTATAGAAAAAAATACACTTGATCATAAAAATGGTTTTAGTGTGGATATAGTTACTAGAAAAATTTGTGGATAATTTAGGAGGTATATAACATGAAAAAATTTGCTGACATCATAAAAGAAGTAAACCAAACACGACAAAAGATAAAAGAAGTTGAAGAAAAAACAAAAGAAATAAGAAACACATACTTGAATATTATGGATATAAAAGAAAGGCGCGAAAAAATGAAAGCCGTAGAAAATGATATTGTAAAGCTTGAAGAAAAAAAGGAAGACTTACAAATTACTATTAAAATATTGAATAGTAACGCAAAAATAGCTTTATTCAATGATATAATGCCTCAAGTTTTAGAAGTACTTGAAAAATATAATAACAAGCCTTACGGCCCAAAAACAGAACAAAAAATCAGAGATGAAATAAAAGAAAAAACAAATTGCAGCTTTTATATAAGCGATCGATACAGTTCACAAGAATATCACGTTTTTCCTTTAGAATTTAGTTGCAATACTTATAATATTGTGTGCGGCACCAAATACATAGAAGGAAAACGTAAGAATTTATTAGATGATAATAAAATACAAGTGCCAGAATTAAACGATCTTACAATTTATTATGATAGTAAAGAATATATCGACAATATACCTAAAAGAATAAAAGAACTAAAAAAGCTTTATAAAAAAGCATACGAAAAACAAAAGGAACTAGAAAAAATTTGTAGTGAGTATAATAGCCTAGCGGTTGGAAATATAAAAAATATCTATAAAGATAAAAATATATCTCCAAACATGGATATATAAAAGGGGGGTAGTTTTTCAATGGTGACCAGAAAACAGCTAAACAAGCTAAACAATATTCAAATACTATTGCTTGCATTACTTAAGTTTTACTTCTATATATGTTTCGATGCATTGTTGTTTTTTATGGTTTTAGGCGTGTTTAACATAGTCTTGCCATTAATATATGGATAAAATGGAGGTTATACCATGATATTAAATAAAAATGAAATAGCAGCAGTTAAAGACTGCTTGAAAAGATATATTGATTTTAATAATAATGGTGTTATGTCTAGTTATAAAGCAAAGCAAAGTAGTTTATTACTTATGGATGAAAATGAAATTGATATTGATTATAAAAAAATGATCGTATTAAAAGAGAATAAGCCTATATATAAAATTATTGAAAGATATTCAAACAAAACGCATAAAATGATACTACCAAAGCTAGAAAATATAGGGGGTGTAGAGAATGACTGAAAACGAGTTTGACCTAATAAAAGAAGTGATAAACGAGCGGTTAAAAATGGACGACATAGGGCCAGCTGTTAGGCTTATAACATTGTATAATCGACATGGTTTAATTAATAATAGAGTTATGAAACGATTATATAATTGTATTAGAAATGGTATTTATGTTACGTGTAGTATGTATGATGAGTTTGAAAGTTTGGAAGATAAAAAGAAAGTTGATAGATGATTGATCAGTTAACAACTATAATCGCATTAATTCTACTTGTTGCGTTTCTCTTTAAGTATTGGATTTGGATTATATTATTATTTATCATAACATTTATTATTATATGTTTATTATGCTAGTTAAAATATTAAATGTTTAACTAGCTTTTTTTATTGTCTTTTTTCTTCTTGTTTTTTCTTCTTAAGTTGCTGAAAGTATTTAATTGATCATGATTGAATTGTCTATGAAATGCATACAATTCTATATGCGTTGGGGTTGCTGCCTAAATTTGAAAAACGCAACAGGAATTGACGACCATACACACCCCATGCCTTCCCTCTTGACCAAACCACATTTTTTACACATAGCACTATACACAACAGAGTGCTAATCAAATAAAAAACTAATATAAATTATAAAACCACCCCCTTTTTTAGATAAAAATTTTTAGAAAACGAAAAATAGAGTTTTGAAAAAAATGAGTTCATGTGTTTTTTATAGGGGTTAAAACGTCCACATAGAAATCATTTATAATGTAGGGAGGTAGAGAAAGAGAGGATGAGAGTATGCCAAGGGCAAAGAGTGTTTCAGAATTAAAGCGTGAGGATGAAGCTAAGAGGTTCTTTGACGAGTATTCAAAGAGTGGGAATATTACGAAGTCCATGCAAAAGATTCGTCCTGATTTAAGCGATAAGAGTGCTTATAACAAGGGATATAAGATATTAAACAGTCCTTTATTTAGGAATGTCATACATGAGAGGGTAAAAAAGAGAGACCAAAGAAGTGTTATGACAGTAGAGCAGCGTAGACAATGGCTTAGTGATAACATTCAAGACGAAGAAAAGGACATGAAAGACAGACTAGGCTGCTTAAAGGAATTGAATAGAATGGATGGCATTGGAAAGAGCAATATTTTAAATGTTGGAAGTGTAAATAATATTACAGTTGAACAGAAAAGAGCGATTGCGGAAGAAAGAATCAACGATATATTAGGAATCAAAATGGGAAGTGAGTTTTTAGATGCCGAGGTAATAGAACACGAGGAGGAAGAAAACAGTGAAGAAACAGAATCTTAGTGTTACGGAACAGTATTTTAAGGATGTAGAGGACTTAAAGGAAGCTAAAGCTATTAATAAGAGCCAAGAAGAAGTTGTTAGGTTGTTGAAGGAAGCTACCCCGAAGTATAAATTAAAGAATTGGACGAGAGGGTATATCCCCGAACATTACAAACGACTTAATATTTCTAGACAAGAGGCTTTTAGACTTGCGGTTATCGGTGCAAGAGAGGCTTTGACATATTTTCAAGTCAATCTTCACTTTACACAAGCTATGTTGTTCGGTGCGGTTGTAGAAGGGTACGATACAATCTATGCAATTACTACTTCTCAGTACGGGAAAAGCTGGACTTTAGGTATGATTGCTATTTATCGTGCGTATAAAGGACATCAAGTACGAATTGCGGCCGCAACAGGAGAAACCGCAACTATCATCATGTCAAAAGTAATTGGACATTTACAAAATGCAGACGAGTCTATTCAGAGTTCTGTATTAGATTCAGGAAACAAGATTGAAAAATTGCAGACTTCTACTTCAAAGACTAAAATTTCATTCAAGGGTGGAGGATGTGTAGAAATCGTTACATTAGGTGGAAACAGTGTAGACCCGAAGAAAAACAATAACGCTATCGGTAAGGGTGGAGATTATATTATTGACGAAGCGGCCCAAGTCAGTGAAGATGCGTATGCCGAGATAGGACGAAGGGAATTTTCAAGTGTTGACGGTTCAAAAGAGCTTGAAATTGCTATTTCCAACCCCCACAAACGAGGTGAGTTCTACGATTGCATGACAAACGACAAATACCCCGAAGGAACATTAGTTGTTTGGATGGATGTACGTACTGCATACGAAGAAGATCGTATGAAAAGTGCTTCTCAGATACTAAATTCTCATTTTTACAAGAATAGAAGTACTTGCCAACGTTATTTAGTATGCGAATTAGAGGAATTTTCAGATGAAAGTATGTTTAAAACCATGACTTTAGACGACGATAAAGTCGATAGTTCCTATAAAAAGCGTTTTTTCTTAGGCGTTGACTCGGCTTATACAGGAAAAGATGGTATAGATGTCGCTTTATGCTCTCAAAATAGATACGGAAACTGCAAAATTGAGACAATTTACAATCTAAAAGAGGGTGTTTGGGTTCAAGGAGTCACATCTGAGAAGATTATTACCAAAATTGTTAAGATTATCGAGACATTAAACATCAAATATGTTTGTGTTGACGTTGGTTTCGGTACTTGGTTGACAGAAGGATTGTCAAAATACTCTGAGAAGCTAGGATTTATCCTTGAGGGTGTCAATTTCCAAGGAGGGCCAACAAAAACACGTATCAAGGCAAGACATTACAGTGCGGTTTATGCATTTAATCTAAGAGCGGAAATGTATTTAGACTTTCAGCAGCTAATGGACAGTAAGAAATTGACTTTCACAACGGAAGTTGCCAAAAGATTGAAGCCTGAATTGCTTGCTACAAGGACTGTATCGAAGAATAATAAGAAGATAGCCATTATTCCTAAGGAAGAGATAAAACAACGCTTAGGACACTCTCCTGATGCCCTAGATTCCTCGGTACTTTCTGTCCGCAGTTGTTTAATGTATAATCTAAGCGGTGAAATACTTGCGTATGCAGAGAACGATTAGGAGGTGCTAATTTGAGTCGAAGAACAAAGAAAAGACAAAAGGATAGAGTTAAACTAGCATCCAATACCTATGTGTCACCTAATATTTCGCAAAATATTCACAGTTCTAATGCAGAAACCGAAGCCGAAAAGGTAATGGAAGCTATGTTAAACTGCAATTCAGATTGCATCAACGGATTTATAAAGACAAACTTTAAGAATCAGTTTGATGAGATTGATTGGATGATAGAAAATCTACCAACGCTTCCATATGTTGTCGGTAAGGTTATTGACTTTATATTCTCAAACGGAATCACAACGGGCGATGAGAATTTAGACAAGAATGTTCTTATGCCATTCCTTTACAAACACAATGTACAGGGTGTCACAAACTATTCCGTACTTCAAAATGCTATTATGCAGTCATTATTGTACGGAAAATGTGGTATTCGTTGGCTAGACGAAGATAAAGGGATTGTTACAGAGAATTATCGTAATTATGTTTCCATCATGCGTGAAGATGATGAATATAAAGGATTTAGAGTTCCTATCTGTTATGCTATGTCGGCAGACGATAAAGAACCTATCTCATTAGGAACAAAGGAAATCGACTTTGACGAAGCGTTATTCCTTAAAACAGGCAAATTAATGTCAAAAGACGGAACAATCATTGTAGAGATTCCTGATAATTTCTGCAATTTGAGAAACGGAACAGACAATGAGAACGGATTATCTTGTTTATTGCGTGATAAACAACGACTAAAGCTATTAGGTGCGGTTTACGAGCGTTTGAACTACGATATTCAGTATGATGGCCCAGGACGTTTGATTTTTTGGCTAAAAGATGGATTTGCCAAGGGAGATACGATTGATTTATCGGCTTCCCAAGTTTTAGACGAATCATCAAGTTCTAAAGCAGACAGAGCCGACAAAGCAAGAATTGAAGCTAAACGTCTAGGTCAGGAAATCAGAAACTCAAAATCAGACAATGTAATCCTTGCAAGTTCTATTTTTGAAAAAATGGATCACTTGCCTCGTGTTACAAAAGGTACGGAGTTCTTGGAATACCTTCAAATGAAGGAAGGTTCTATTATTTGTCAGTGTTTCGGTCTTACTCCTGAATTGATTGGTTTAGGGGATGTATCAGGAAACGTATCTATGGAAAGAATCATAGATAATGCCATGACAAATACAATCGTACCAATGCGAGAAAGGTTCGCCACTCAGATTTCTCCTATGTTAAGTGAGAAATTAGGTGTACCAAAGGTTTATTTTGATAAATACGAATTGAAAGAACAGCAAGACAAGTCTGCAAAGACATATAAATTGGCATTGTCAGTTACTCAAATCGTAGGTGCTATTGTCAACGGAGCAGAAGCGTTAGACAAGAGCACAAAGAATCACATGATGGAATCAGTTACTAGAATGATGGATTCTATCGAAAAAACTTTATAGTGAGAGGAGAAAATAAAATGGAAATGGATATTTTAAAAAGTATCTTATCTGAAAATGAGGTAACACCCCTAGGAAGTTTGAATGGAACTCCGTTATATTCATTTGAAGATGCACAGAGAATCAACAAAATTGGATTGGTAAAAGAGAAAATCCAAGGTAAAGAGGTTGAATTTGGTGAAAGACCTATGCGACCTGATGGATTAGGATATTTGGAAACAAAAGCCAATGCAATTGCAGTTCCAACTTCTTTCTTTGAGAACAGATACAGAAAAGTTGAAGTAAAAGAGACGATTGTTGATGAAAAAACGAAGAAAGAAAAAGAAGTTATTAAAGATGTATATTACGAAGTCGTAACAGACTACAGAGCTTGTAAAGAACAAGCAAGTGGACGTGTATATACAACTACAATTCATGTATATCAGATTGGAGCTAAGAAAGATTCAAAAGGAAATGCTGATTTATTCTTAATTGGTCAAAGAAATATTTCAGATACAGAATTTATCAACGAGTTCAAAGGCAAATTGAACAAAGAATCAATGGTCAAGATTTTTAAATTGATTGGTAATAATCCAACAGAACAAGTAGAAGATACATTAGAGTTTTAATTAGAAGTAAAAAGTAGAAAACAAGGCAATATTTGGAAATAAACAAAAGGTATAAACAGTTTTCACTGTCTATATAGATTTTTGCATATTTCGAGGTATTGCCTTTTTATATGCAAGATAACGAAAGGAGATACATAAATGTCAATTAAACGTAGTTTCACTGTAAAAATCACTTTTAAAGAAGGGTACGGAAACCCAATCACTTTAACAGGTAAAGATGCAACTGCTTTTAACACTGCTTGGCATAACAAATTGAATGACCAAGACGGAGCTATTGGATTTGAATGGCCAGTCATTACTACAACAGGTGAATCACCTAATCAAAAAACAGTAACAACTTATACTTCATTCTTATTCTGCAATGTAGCAAAAGTAGAACGCTCAGAACAAACAGAAACAAAGTATACAGACGATCAATGCCATGATGCTTAGAAGGAGAGACCATGCAGAACAACGTACAAACTATTAACGGTGTTACTTGGTTCGATTCCCTAGAAGAAAGAAACGCTTTCTTAAAGCAAAACGGTAGACATGAGTTCGCATTGGAAGAAGCAGCAAAGAACGCAAAACAGTATTTGAAGCTTCTTGATGTTATCGAAGAAAAAACGCAAATTGACGTTTATTCAAAATTAGATAGCGGTACTTTGCTATACGGATATGTAGTTCTTGAGCCTAAGAAGAAATACAAGATTCCCGAAGATAAAGTTTTGTTAGAAGCACTTAGAAACAAAACTATTCAAAAAAGATATGATTCCACAATGGAAGAAATCTTAAAAGGAGCAAAGATTCCATACGAAGTCAAGAAATGTAATTCATGTGGTGGAAGGATTCAGAAATTATTCTATAAGCCCGTAATCGTAGTAGAAACGGAGACTAAGAAATAATGCCACAAAAGAAAAGAGTTCCAACATATGTATCAAGCATTAAAGATAGCCTTGATCGTAGAAAAAAAGGAAAAGCATTTTACGACAATGCAATCACTTTATCGAGCGTAGATAAAGAAAACCATTATGTCAGTGTGAACCTATCCTCAGGGTACGTAGAAAACAAGCATACACGTCTTATTGACGAGGGGGCAATAACATATGAGGGTGGAGATGATATTCGTCTATACATCAAAAAAGGGGCAGTACAAGCGTTCTACGATAGCTTGAGTTCTGATTATGTAGGATATATCAACTTAGCTCACATTGACATTACATCACTCCCTTTAAACTTAGGTACATGGACTAAAGATGATTTAACAGTTGTCGATATTGGGGATGGAAGAAAAGGCCTTGATGTAAACGTCAAACTAAATAGGGAATTGCACATTGTGCAAGATTTATTGAAGCAAGAAATACCATTGAGTATTAGTGCAGAACTGAGAGGAACACTCGATTTGGAATCGTCATTCAAATTTAATGCACCATTCTACAACGAAATTGAGATTGCTGGTTTCTCAGTTGTTGCAAATCCAGCCAATGTAAACAGTACAGGCGAAAATTTAAACAGTAAAGGAGACTCAGAAATGAACCTATGGGAAAAGATTTTAAAGTTGAGTTCTGAAAATAAAGAAGAAAAGAAGAATGAAACTTTAGAAAACAAAGATGAAGAAAAAGAAGAAAAAGAACCTGAAAGTAAAGAAGAAGAAACAGAAAACGAAGAAGAAGCTAAAAAAGGCGAAGAAACTTTGGAAACTGTTGAAATGTCTAAGGATGACATGGAAAAAATCAACAAATTCATGGATGCTTTTGAAGCTTTAAGTGCAAAAGTTGAAGCATTAGAACAAGAAAATGCCGAATTAAAAGAAAAATTAAAAAATTCTAAGAAAGAAAAAACAGAATTTGAAAAGAAAGCAGAAAGCACATTAGACAGATTGTCTAGTTTGATCTCAGGACAAGCTAACGATAAAGAAAAGAAAGAAGAACAATTAGCTTCAACTTCTAAAGTTAGCGGAGATATGTGGGGATAGGAGGTAAACCATGTTAGATTTATTATTTACAAATCCTGATAACACATTATTAGAAAAAATGGCGGTTACACCAGGAATGGTAGAACGTCTAAGTTCTAATATCGAGGATTTAACATCATTCTCAAGAGCTTATATTGATTATGAAAAAGCAAGACAGAATTTAGCAGCAAAAGCTTCTAAATCAAATGCAGGAACAGTTGGTATCGGTACTGATTATTCAGACAACTCACCAGCCAATCCATTCCAAAACGTGTTCCCATTAGTTTCTTGGTTAATGAACACACCAGCTTCACGTAAGATGCAAGGTGCTATGAACCGAGGAGCATGGAGTGTTACAAAAAAATCAGATGGCAAATTCTATATTCAGTTGCCATTCACATACGGAACAACAGAACCTAAATCAACACAAGGTGAATGTTGCTGGGTTCCATTAGATTTAGCTAAATGCGGTAGCAATGCTCCATTGGCATTGTTATGTTTAAAGAGCTGCGAGCCTATTATGGATAGCTTAGTAAATGAAACACGTAAAATAAAAGCGAATGACATGGTTTGCTACTTCCAACGTGAAGGAGAAACAATTAAAGAAGCTCAGAAACGTATGGATTTAATTTCAATGGCATACTTTACTGCTATTAACGTAATTTTAGGAACAATGGCTACAGGTACTGCTACATTAAAACCATTCCATGGATTGTTGGAAGTAATGGAAGATAAAGCAGTTATCAAAATCGTAGGTACAAACGTATTATCTGCATTTGATTCAGTTGCATTACGTTTGGCAGCTTTAGGAGATGGCGATTACAAATTCGCTTGTCACCCATTAGTACTTGAAGGTATTAAATCTGTAATTGTTCCAGGTAAATTCAACGGAGAATATCCTGATGGATGGACTCGCAATAAAGAAACAGGAGAAGTCACATTTAAAGGACATGGATTTATCGCAGATAAATTAGTTCCATGTGACATTACAAAAGGTACAGGTGATGTATGGGTATTAGAAGGAAATACAGTAGGTTTGGTAATGGGAACTACTTTCCAACCATCTGAAAAATTCCAACGTCATACATTCGGTGCTACAGATACACCATCTGAAGGATGCGGTACTCAATGTGATTACTACTACAACTTTGGATGTGCATTTGGAACAGATGCAAACAGATTAATGGTTATCCAAGGTATTCCAATGTCAGCAGCTACATTAGGAGATACATTAAACGGATTAGACCTTGTATTGAAACCAAAAACTATCGTACCAATCAACATTGGTGAATAATGTACGAAAAAATTATCGAACAATTAAAAAACTATTGTTCGTGCATAAAGGAAAGCGATTTAGAAGCAGATAAGCTTGAAAAGAATGTTGGAGAACTAATTGATTTAATTAGTACCATCACTTGTTGGAAAAACCATCCTTGTGAGACTTTCCTCTCATCTCAAAGAGAGGAAGTCTTTGATGTTGGTGAATTTAAGAAATGTGGTTGCGATTCAGGAATTGTACGTATACCGCTATTCTATCCAATGATTGACCCAACAACGATTGAAGTATCTGTTATCACTAGAGAAAGAATTACATTTACTACTCACAAATTAGAAGTCGATAAAGATTTTTCTTACAACCCATACGACAGTATCGTGTACGTTGATTTATCTAATATCGAATACAAAGATGTGTGCAATTGTGGATGTGATGAATTATCTAAAATCGTTGTCAGTTATGTAGCTGGATATGAAACGATACCTGAATGTCTATTGCCTGTATTTTGCGACTTCCTACAATTCGTTATCGCAATGAATAGATGTGAATGTGGTTGTAGCACGTGTGAAGAAACAGATGGCAGTGATGTTCTTATTTCAGAAGAAAATTCTGATGCTCAGATTTCAATTAGTGTGTATGTTCGTGAACATATTACAAAAGCGTATTCAGAGCAGTTAGGTATCTTGTCAGTATGTAATTCAAAAGACACATGGGTTGGTGCAGTAGTATGAGAATTAAATATATTGGAATGAAAAGTTCCACAAAGAAAAACGGATGCCCTGTATGCGGTGCTAAAGCCAAATCAAACACATCTTACGAGTATTCAAAACGTATGTGTTTGCCTAGTGGCCTAGTAAAAATATTCCTTATGAACAAAGTTGAGGAAGTATCGTATGAAGATGGTGTATTCCTAAAAGGCTTTAAATACGTCTATGGAGGCAAACTTTATTACCCCTTTATAGAGGTGTAGGAAATGCTAAAAGGCCTCTTAGAAGACGTTATAGAAGCGTGTGAAGAAGATTTTGAAGGATTGGCTAGTGAATTAGAAGAAACCATGCGAGAAGAAGCTCCAAGAGGGAGTAGATTCTATGCTCAAGAAATGACAAGTATGCCATGGAATGAATATAGGCCAGGTGCTTTAAAGGATTCAATCACGAAAGAAAAAGTATCTAATACCGAATATATAATCGGAGTAGATGCGGACAAACTAGAAAAAGATTCTAGAAACCCTTCTCACGTTGATTACTCACCAATGGTACAGAATGGAACTAAACGTGTTTATACGTTAGTACGTAAAAACGGAAGGCCATTCGTTTGGGTAGATGAAATGGGAAAGAAACACTTTGCACACAAAATTAAGATGCCACCTAGAAAGGCAAATGATTTTGTTGCTAGAGCGGTATCTAGATTTGATGCAAAAGTTAAATAAAGGAGATTAAAAATGGAAGAAAAAGTTGTAAAAGCTAAAAAGACTCCTGAACAGAAAGTAGATGTTCAAGCATTTGCTTCACGCAAATTAAACGCTTTAAATCAATTAGGCGGTGCTAAAGCAGAGCGTGCTATGGAGCGTGTACTAAAAGCTACAATGGGAGGGCAAAAATAATGTCTAACTGTAACATTAACAAAATCATTAGTGACAAATTAAGTGTCTCTAAATTAACTAAAACTCAAGAAATTGATATTACTATCATGAGTGATATTGATTCTTGTTTAAAAATCAACACTCGTAAATTTGAAAAGATTACAGGTACTTCTAGTGCTTATACATCACGTACTATTGCACCTGATTTAATCAACGTTTGCGAATCATTTGGATGTAAGAATACAGGTACATTGTTCATTACTTCTAAAGAAACGGATGCAGAAGGTGCAGACGGAAACAAAGTACACACAAGTGGTGCAGTATTTAAAGCATTGAAAAATGCATTAGACTTTGCAGCAGGTGTTGTTTACTACTACGTGAATGTTCCTAAAGCAGGTACTTACACTATCACAACAAAGATTTCAGATGTTTTAGATCATGAAATGACTAATGCAGATGAATATACAACAACTTTAAAAGCGGATAAAGAAGGATTCTACCCTGTACAGATTGACTTATCAACAGTTCCTACAAAGGTATCAGGAACAGGATGGGAAGCAAGTACATCTGGTGTCCGTTTAAGCATTGAAGTAGCATTAACAGATAAATCATCAGATAGTATCTTGATTGGTCTTTCTTCAATCAGTTTCTTTGAAGAATTTGCAGACTTAGATTCTAACAACGATATTAAAGTAAGCTGCTTATCAGGATTTGATGGTGACGATACTGTAGACCCTGTAGATACAAGTTGCTTTGATGATTCTTATGATGATGATTCTGCTTCTATTGAGCGTTCATTTACAGGTACTCAATTAACATCTAACTACTTAACTATGAACCCATTCATTGGCAAGGGAGATAAGTCTCAAGGCTTTATGATGCGTACTCAAGAAGTAGTTATTGAAGCAGATAAAGAACATCCTGAATATGGTTCAATCCATATTGCAGACCACTTTGTTGAAGAATGTGGATTTATCTATGCAGCATTGAGTGACCAATGCAATATCACAGATTCTACATTGAACCGAATCAACACTCCATTATTGGCTAACTTAGATGAGTCTCAATACCAAGTATTGAACAGTAAAATCAATCCAAGCTTAGATATTGAAGGTTCAAAGATTTACTTCAACAAAAACTTAGTAGGTAAAACATTAAAGATTTCTTATCCAATGACTGTTGATGTATTGCAACACTATGTAGCAAACAACGATAGTTTAAAGAATAAGAGAGCTAAAGTTACAATCACTCGTTATAGAAGTGATGGAACTGCGGAAGTATTTACTTACCACAATGCAAAAATTACTTCATTCCCAATGGGTATCCCTGATGACGGAGCGTTTGAATTTAGTTTAGCGTTCAAGAAAGATACTCGTGGAAACTGGTATGAAGTTTATGTAGTAAACAAAGCTAACGCTAATTTATAGAAATTGAGAGGCAAATGAGATGGAAGAACAAAAGATTTTAGAACCAACACAGTTAAATGCCATGATTGAAAAGTTAAAAGTAGCTCGTGAGGATGATACTCCTCACGCAGTCTATGGCAATGGTGGTGAAATTGCAGTTGTTGGTGATGCAAATAAGACAGATGTTAAAACAATTGATATTGAAGTGAACTTTAGATTCACTGAAAAAGAAATCGAAGAACATAAAATTGATGTTCCTGAGAATGCTAAAAGAGTAGGGCAATACGTTATGTTCGATAAGAAGTTTGAAAATCTAACATTATCTCCTAGACAAGATATGAAGATGGTAGAAGCTTTAATCGAAGTAAAACCATTGCTATTGGATGCAGAACAAATCCTAGACCCATATAAAGAAAAATTCCAAGAAATCGAGGAATATTATGGTCACAAATTCATTGAAGGAAAAGATGGAATCGTTACAACAGATGCAGATAACGAAGAAGTGAACAAGACTATGGTTCAGATTTATGAAGCGTATATGAAAGAAGCAAATGAACAGATTTTCCATTTATACGCTCAATCCTCTACAAATTTAGTTGATGGACTTTATAAAGTTGTTGCAATTTTCTTAGGATTAGATGAATTTTATGAAGATCACATGATGCAATATTCAGTTTTAACTTGCATGATTAGCCTAATTATCAAATATCCTGAATTATTCAATGAGGTAGAAACAGTTTTTATCAAATAATTGATAAGGGGGATGATAAAAAGGATTCAGTAAAAAAAGCAAAGTCTTATGTTGCAGAACTAAATCTTTATTCAACCATGGCTCATTATGTCGGTAAAATTCTAAAAATACGCCCCAATGAGATATTAGACCATTGGGGTGTTTCTGAATTAGTTGTAGCCTTTGGGTACTACGCAAATCTACAAAGCGATAAAACATGGAATGAAATCAACGAGGCAAATAAAAATTCTAAAAAGAAAATACCTCAGATTGACAGATATGCGGTTCATTTCATTCAGAAAACAGATTTAGCGAAGGAGTCCGAAGATGTCAGTACGTGAAGTCGGTGCTAGGTTAGTCCTTGACATTAAGGATGCCAAAGCAAGATTAAATGAATTAGAAAGACAAATAAAAGCTATTGAAAAAGCTAAAATTCAATTTGCAGCTAACACTGCGGAATTGGATAGGTTGGAAAATAGATTAAAAGAAATAAAAAAAGAAAGAGATTCGCTAATGAAACAAAGACTTGCCATGCAAGTTGATTTAGATAATTTAGCAAATCTTAGAAATAAATTAGCAGATATTAAAGAGGATATTTCAAATCTAAAAAAAGAATTGTATTCTCTGAACAATAAAAAATTAGCTATCGACATTGAGTTAAAGCAAAACGCAAACGATATACAAGATGTATTGAATGACAAGACTTTGAGCGAAGGTAAAAGAGACGATTTGCTTAAAGGATTGTACAATATGCGTCAGCAGCTTAAATACGAACTTAACGAAGTCGGTATTGAGATGGATAAAATCCAACAGAAAATCAACAACTTCAACAAAGAGAAAATCAAAGTAGAAGCTGATATTTCTTCGTTAAAAGATGCAGAAAAGTTAGCTAATGAGTTTGATAATACAATTGCGGATTTAGACAAAGAAGAAATTGATATTAACGCTAAAACAGACAAATTAGAAAATGCCAATAAGCAGTTAGGCGATATGATTTCAAAAGAAGATGAAGTCAACAATACTACCGCAGATGTTAAGTCGCAAATTATCGGCTTTGAAGATAGTATGAATAAGCTTAACAGACTTCAACAAGCTGCTAAAGCTTTGAAAACTGCTAGTAAAATTACATTTGATGTTGGAAATAAGATGTCAAATCTAGGCTCTAGTATGTTGAACATTGCCAAGAATTTCCAAAACAATCCAATAGGAGATATTGGACGATTATTAGTACAAGGTGTTGGATATTCTAGTTTGTATAGATTGGTTTCAAGTACACAAAACGCAATTGGTGATGCACTTTCAAATGGTGTTAAAAGATACGACACAATCAACGTTGCGAAAAGAACATTATCCACTGTAGTAGGTGATGTAGACGATTCTACAACGAAAATCCAAAAGATGATTGATAACCTAGATGAAAGCATTTTGGGCCTACCAACAACTTTAGATGATGCTCTAAGCCATGTTACGAGATTTACTTCAATCAATCATGATTTAGACAGGTCTCAAAAACTATTCTCGGCAATTAATGATTCAATTTTGACATTTGGTGGTGATTCTGAGGGAGTAAACAATGCGGTTACTCAGTATTCTCAAATCATGGGTTCTAAAATGGATGCTCGTACATTGAGGTCAATGGAAGATGCAGGTATGACACCAGCCTTAACTGCTATTGCAAAGAAATTTAATATGTCATTTGCAGAGTTTAGAGAAGCATTTACAGGGCCGAATCCAACTATTTCATTACAACAATTTGAAGATGCCTTAATTGAATTGGATGAAAAAGGCGGTGGTGGCCTAAATTCGTTGGCAACTATGGTTAAATCGTCTGTATCTACAATCTCAAACGCTTTTGACTTAATCCCTAAGAGATTTAGTAAAGCCGAAGAAAAGTGGTTAGGTGCATTAGATGAGGTTTCAACAGAATTGACGGGAGCTACAATCTATGGAAATATCTACAAACTTTCTCAAAAAGTCGAAGGCTTAGGAGATATAGGAGCAAACTTCATTAGAAGTCATAAAAAAGAGATTGGAGAAGGTATAGACTTAATTAAAACCAAGTTCACTGAATTATGGAGTGTTTTAAAAACATTCAGTTTCAAAGATTTTGTTGGTGGATTTAAACAGGGATTAGATGATTTCAAAGGAGCAATAGATTTCTTCAAACCTCTTGTTGGTGATCTATATGATTTCGCAAAAGATAAAATCACTGAAATGGGAGATGGAAGCTTTTCTAAAGGGTTAGGACGTTTCGTATCAGACTACATCCAAATTGGTATTGGATTAAAGTATGCTGGTAAGTTAATGAAACTTGGAAGCGGTGGAATTAGTCTTTTAGGGGATTTAGTAAACGTTGCTTCAAAATTCAAAGGAAAGAGTTTCAATATTCCTTTCCTAGGAAAACTAGGAAGTAAATTCAGTTCTATTAAAGATGTATTCAAGAGTTCAGATGAGATTACTGCTGCTACAAGCACTCCAAAAACTTTTGATGTAGAAGGATTTAAAAATAAATTATCTTCATTAGCTATCATAGCTGGTGGTGCAGGAACAATTATTCTTTATTGCAAAGCGATAAAGGAAATTGAAAAGAATGTTCCAAATGACGTTACAACATTGCCTTTACGCTTAGTTAATTTGTTCTCAGTTATGGGAGCTATGAGTGGATTAGGAGCAATAGATGCAGGATTATCAAAACTTCTAGGATACGAAAATGTTCTAACAGGAGTTGCGTTAATGCTAGGTCAAGGCGGAGCTTTATGGATATTTGCAAAAGCTATGCAAGAGCTAGATAAGACTATGCCTGATGGTACTAGTGCTTTTGACGATAAATTGACTGGATTGGTTGAATCAATCGTATTAATGGCCACTATAACAGGTGGACAAGGTGCTTTAGGTGTATATACAGGCGGAATTTCTACATTGGCCCAAGTTCTAGGAATGGTAACAACATCAGGACTAGCTGGTACATTGATTGCTTGTGCTAAAGCTATGCAAGAAGTAGATAAGAATGTTCCTTCAAACACAAAAGGATTGAAAAAGAAAATCCAAGGAATTATGGATGTTATTGATATGTTTGAAGGCGGAGGAACATTGTCTTCTTGGTGGAGTCAAGTTATTAAAAGTTCTGAGTCTTTATGGAAGAATATGGAGACTTGGAATATTACTAGGATTCTAAAGAAACTTGTTACTATTGGAGAATCAATTTCAAAAGTTCAAGGAATGAGCATTGACAGTAGTTCTTTCAACGATCAATTCAAAGATATTCAAGAGGTAATCAAGAATATTAATGAATTTAAGTTTCCTACAGTCAGTACATCAAGTGCAACAAACATTGCGGATGCAAACAGTATCGTTAAGAACTATACAACAATGGCTTCTATCCTTTCTGAAATGTCTAGTATCAACGGAAGTTCAATTAACGTTGAGAATTGCACAAGCATTTTAAAGAATGTGGCTAGTGTTGTTCAAGAAATGAAGAAGATTGTATTCCCTGATGTTACAAAGAGTATTAAATCTAATTTAAACTCTACAAATGCTCAAGAGTTCCTAGATACATTGAAGATTTTGGAACAGATTGTTCCTGAATTTGGAAACTTGCAAGCAACGATTACAAACAATCCTTTACCAAAGGCAGAAGATATTAAAAAGACAATTGAGATTATTTCTCAAGCAATTGGATATATTTCTGTAGCTGGTGTTGGAACAGGAAAAGACAAGAATATGTTGTCTTATAACTTGAAACAACTACCTGATGCCGAGTTATTTACAAACGCATTAAATGCTATCACTACTTTAGGCGATATAATCCTTAAATTTGGCACTTTGAATGTTTATTCAGATGGTTTTGATTTTGAATCACTACGAGCAAATATTAAGCAAATTGGAGATGTAATCAATGATTTAGCAACTAACAAAGGATTGACAAAAAATACCAAAAATATTGGCAGTGTTGATACAACAGTTACTAAGTTAAAAACGATTTGTGATAACTTAAATTCTATCGTTGGATTAAATCTAGACTTTGTTAAGGTTGGAGAAGTCACAACAGGTATTCAAACATTCCTAAACAATGTTAAAGGATTGAAAGTTGGAGAAGCTACTACAGATGTTGTTACAGAAGTAAACTCAATCGTTACTTCATTCCACAACATGGCCACAACTTTATCAAACATGAAATCTGAATTTAATACATCTGGTACAGATATGGCCAATGGAATTATTGAAGGCTTCAAAAGCATTGATATTGAAGGTTCATTTGGAACTAAGATTGATAATGCAAAAGCTTCATTGAAGAAGAAAAGCTTCAAATCAGTGGGTAAGAAGTTTGGAAAAGATGTTGTGAGTGGATTCAGTGAAGGTATCTCTAATATGTCTAGTTCAATCTCTAATCAGATTACTATGATGTATGGATATTCAACACGATTCACAGATTTAGGACAATACTTAGGAAGTGCGTTTAAAAATGCGTTCAACAATCAGTCAGGAAACATTAATACAGGTGGTACAACAAATCCTAAAGTAAACATGGGAAATGAATCTAAAGGAAACAATATTAAGTTTGCTAAAGGTGGCCCAGTTTACTTAAAACGAGGTGGACAACCTATTGTTATGAAACCTAGCGGAACAGATACAGTGCCTGCTATGTTAACTCCTGGTGAGTATGTAATGAAACGTAGTGCAGTTAAGAAAGCAGGTCAAAGCTTTATGGATAAAGTAAATAACATGGATTTGAAAGGTGCGTTCAAAGAATTGTCTACTAGATATGGTTCTCAAGTTGGAAGTGTTGTTAATAAGAATGTGACTATCAACAATAATGATAATCGTGTTACGAATAACAGTATCGCTTTCAACGAAGGAAACGAAAGAAGGCAGGCTATCAAAGTAAGTAGATGCTTGAGAGGTTTGGCATAATGACTTGTTATAACTTAAACCCATTAAAAACATACGTTCAGTTCAATGATCTTGTAATAGACAGTGCGGAGGAGATTTCCTCTGCCTCTCTAAAGCAAGATACAAAGACTGCAACGCAAGAATATAGTTACGGACATGGTAGTTATGTTGCTTTCCAAAAGAATCAACAGTTTCTTACGGAAGGTGACTTGTCCTTAACATTGAATTTTAATTATGAACATTTTCATGATGAAGATAGAAGATTCCTACGTGACTATTTCAATTTGAATTTTCTTAAACCTGGAAGGTTATGGGCAATTCAAGATAACAAATTGATTTGGGCATGGGCCTATGTCACAGGATTTAGTGAAGATTACAAAAAATACCAAGGTTATCTATCAATGGATATTGATTTTAAACTTTGGGAAGGTGTATGGCATATCGCAGACACAAAAAAAACATTCTTAGTTCCTTATTCTGTATGTAATATCCTCGATTGTGAGGATTTCAGAGATGCTCAAGAGTGCATATCGTGTTGTGTTTCTTGCCCTCCTGATATGGAAACTTGCAATTCGTGTTTATGCGATTGTGGAGACATAACAGAGGAAACATCATTATGTGTAATGGGAACTAAAGCATTGGAAGATTTTATGAATTGTGGCAATTCATACAAGATTGTCTACGATTGCATAAAAGGTGAACAGATTTTCGGTGATGATTTAATCAAAAATAAAATCTGTAAAAAAGATTATTGTGTTGAGTCAATTGCCGGAAGATTCTACAGTGGAACAATATTAGATACAGATAAGGTAAAGTTGATTCTAGATGGTAAATTCCAAAACCCTGAAATTGAAATAAACGGAAACAAAATGATGATTTTAGGTGAATATGATGGAATTTTAACACTTGATTCAAGTTGGAACTTATACTTTACTGCGGATGGATGTTGTTCATCAGATGAAGTAGATTTAGATAATCTAGTGATCGAAGATGAATTTGGATTCACAGTACATCATGGAATGAATAGATTAGTTGTCACAGGCTCATGTTGTAAGATGGCTTGTGTATATATAGATGTTGATGAACTTACAAATTAAGGAGGCTTGCAGTGGCAAATGTAAAAAGTTATTGCACTGCTTGTGGAAAGTTAAAAGATAGCAGTGCAGAGTTTATCCAAAATGGTGTTACAGATTCAATCTGTACGTCTTTAGGAAACGATACAGGCTTAAATCCTGAAAATGGCAATAATACGTGTACAGACATGGAAAATGCCAACGATTGCCTTACAAAAGGCTTGTATGACATCATAGATGGATTTGATTTGTGTGATTGGAAATTATTCATGAGTCAATATGCTAACAATGATTACAACATGAAAGCGGCTATGATTTGTTGGATGTGTGGATTGCAAGACCAGTTGTATAATCTTCAACTTCAAAATTTGGCAATCGAAACACAATATACCATTCAACAGTCCACACCTGGATTGAGTGTTGCAATTGACAGACAAGGTAATTTCAGATTCAATTATTCAGATTGGATTCATACAAGTGGATATACGAAAGTAGCGGACGGAGTTATTACGGGAAAAGTTGATTTCTGTATGAAACCTAACAAAGATAAGAGTGCTACATACAAATTCAATAGCGTTACATTGAAACACTACTCTTATAAAATGACGGGAGTTTCAGCAGGTTCAGCTCCTACTATTTCGATTCGTGTTCCTAATAGGAGTGGGTCTTTGGTATATCAGAAAATCACAAATGCTTCTTTTGAAGAAGATATTAACAAAACAGTGGAATTAAGCATGAGTGGAACAGTAAAAGCTGGAGAAACAACAAATTGGTTGCAATTCCTTTCTATTTATGTTGATTGGGTAGAAGATGATGAAATATCTCTACACACTCGTTTTGTAAATGATAACAAGGTGAATTTTGTTATCTGTAGAGATTAGGAGGTACACATAAATGAATAAAGATGTTTGTTCTGCTTGCGATTCTTTAAAAGCTACAAGCAGTAATTTAATTCAAAAAGGTGTAACAGATACTATTTGTGCAAATCTTAAAGCAAACCAAGGTTTTGAAAATAAGGGCCACAATAACTGTACAGATATGCATGATATGAACGATTGTCTATTAGGCGGATTGTTGGAAAAGATTGATACAATTGATGTTTGCGATACAAAAGAAGCTATCAGAGATTTGGAAAAGAATTTAATCAGTATCATGGATGTAATGATTTGTTCTGATTGCGGCCAATGGGAAGAAATCGAGAAACTATGGGCAGAAATTCAAAAGATTTGGAATGCTATCAGAGATTTACAAGGCAAAGTTGGAAAACTTGAAGGCAGTGTTGGTAATATGTACAGTGCGGTTGAAAAGATTCTTACTAACCTTAAAAACAGTGGTGCATGGAAACAAACGGGAGATACTGTATTTGAAGGAAAATTCAATGATGGAAGAAGCATTGCAACAGGTAATATCAATATCTTTGGTGATACTCCTGATGGAAACTCATACATCCGTACTAATAACGGAAGTTCTGAGAATGATTTGGCTGGTGGTGTTTAATGGCATGGCAAAACTTTCATGGAGCTTACGATAACACAGGGCCATACACAAACGTAGTATTAGGTGGAAATCCAGGCGATACCGCAGACTTTGGATTCCCACTTGCTATTGCCCATTCTAAAGGATATGGAAAAGGTATCAACTTTTCAGATGATGGAAACTATGGTGTTACATTCACATTAGATTTAGTTGGATATGGTGTAACGGATGCTGGTCAATATACAGGAAACGGAAAGTATGTACAGTATGGTGGAAGATATAACTATATTTTGATCATTAGCGTTTCTAACAACAATAAAACATCATGGAGAGAGATTTACAATCAAGTAATATTCTCTCATGCAGATACATGGCCATTAGCTTATTCATCAGGTTGGGAAACAGTAGCACAAAATAGTCAATGGAATGGTAAGCTACAACTTCCAACAGATACAACACACGTTAAAGTTGAATTAAGAGGTGAAGATGCTACATTCCCTTACGAGAATATATATTCAATTCAACAGGTTATCCCTGATTTCAGACCATGGGCAGTAAGAAAAGGCGGTATATTCTATTCTTTGGATAGAGCTACAGGATGGTTTAAAAAGAGAGTTAAAGACTCTTGGGTAACTATTGGCAAGTACAGTGCCGATAAAGCAAATAAAGAAAACCAAGGGTCAAGTAGAATTAGAAAAAATGGTAAATGGGTAGGACAAGGCAAAATTGGTAGTTAGGAGTAAATATGATTCCTTACTTTGAAATATTAGAATTTGGAAAAGTTAAGAAAAGATTCAGAGAATCTTTAAGCACAATCAGTTTTTCAAATGAGTTGATGACAGTACCTGAAATGCAAATCACAATTCCTAACGAATACTACGATTTAATATCAGGAAGAAAAGAAATGCGAGTAATTATGGATTGTGGAGTTTTCTACGGAATGATTACCGACTACAAACCCTCTGTAAGTGGTTTAAACATATCTCTAACGCACGTAATTAACGAATGGACATATAGACAAGTCCCAACTAATTATGCGGTTAAAAACGCTCTTATAAAGAACGTATACGAAAGCGAAGATATGTATTATTCAACTCAGTGGAAGATGAATTTTGAAACTGAGATTGATAATGAAAAGATTGACTACGTTTATTCTAGACAATCTAAATTAGATGCACTTACTAAAACTTGTGAATTGACACCATCCGTTTATTGGAGAGTTCCATTTACAAATGATAAGCAAGTTGAAGTTGGATATTTTGGAAAGAAACAACCTGTTATGCTTTCTAATAAACCAACGTTAGGGAGAAACTACAGAATCATTGGTGAGCCAACAATGGAAACCGATTTTTCAGATGTTATTAATCTAGCTACTGTTTATGCCAATAAATCTGATAGTGGTATGTCATCTTTATCATTGAGAGAAGTATACAACGATAAAAGCTTGCAGAACCCTAAATTCCCTGTAGTTATTTTGAGATCAAACATAAATAACGAGCGTGATTATGAATATGTAGACTTTCCTAAATTAGCTCCTAACAATCAATTGGAGTACTCGATTATTGATACAGAGTCGGTTGGATATGAAAGCGGTGTATTCATTGAAGGAACATTTGCCTTTGATGATTTATCACCATTTAGCCTAGAGGATATGACAAAAGACTCTAAGGATTATAAATGGGTCATTCCTAAAGAGCAGAGATATTTAACTGATACAGAGGAAATAAACAATGCTAAAGCTTTATGGCACTCTTTAAAAGACATTTGGAGTAAATCTGCTATTGCAGCTTTATGTGGTTCGTGTCACGTGGAATCAACATTAAATCCTAACTTGTATCAAATGGGTGATGTTCCTGATTCTCAAAAAGGGTTTGGATTAGTTCAGTGGACTCCATACACACGAATTACTAATTGGCTTGGTTCTCATGGATATTCAAGCTACACAATGTATGGAAAAGGGGAAGTAGCTAAGTTGGTCGAAGAATGGTCAACAAATGCTACAAATGGCCCTTGGATTCCAACTTCTTCTTATAACATCACGTTCCAACAATGGTCACACATGGAAGCCGATATGAATTACATGGTAATGGCTTTTATGGCGGATTATGAACGTGGTGATACATCTATTGATTTACAGTATCAAAAACGTATTGAATTTGCTCAACGTATTTATGGATTGATTCCTGAGTGGGAACAAGATGATAACGGAACTACAACCGATAAAGATAAAACACAATCTCGTCCTTGGAACGCTCAGAATTTTATCAATACATGGAATGGTCAATCTATTGACATGGATGGTGTGCCAATTGAACAACCATATCAATGTGTAGATGCGTGGAAGAAAGCATTACAAACATTAAATTATCCCGACCCTACAAGAGCTATAGGCGGTGATGGATACGCAGATTACATTTGGTATAACAGAGATGAATTAGGTTATTCTCAGTACTTTGATTATGTTAGCACACCTCAATTTGGAGATTGGTGCATATTCGGTAGAGGTGGTGACACACCTGCATCACACGTTGCAATGTACGTTTCAGATGCTGGAAATGGAAGAGCGAATTTCTTTGGCCAAAACCAACCTTATCCCTATTGCAATACAACAACAATCAGTACATCAAATATCATTGGTATTTTCAGAGTAAAGAGTGTTTATGTACAACAAAGCATTGACCCTGAGTCTACAAATGGAACAACTATCATTACTGATAACGATAGAATATATGCGGCCAAGGTTGTATATGATTGTGCCTGTAGAAAACTAATCAATGCAAGAAGAAAGTTTGCTATCAACGTTTCTTGTGAAGCATTACCTAAAGAAGTAAATGTAGGCGATAGAATCAGATTTATTTATGATCTCAATTTATTGCAATTGGGAAGTTGTAATAGATACATGAAACGTATTCTAAAACAAGACGATTGGTTCTATATCACAAGCCTACAAAGAGAAATAGATAAAACAGGAATTGAAATAGATACATTGACACTAGAGAAATTCCTTAGAACAGATAGAGACGGAAAGAGTGAGTAGTTATGGATATTAGTAAGGCGATAAATATATTAGCTGATAGTGTATATGATTTGAAAGAAAAAGGAAGATACAATTCCATTCAACGTAGAAACCACACAGTTGACTTTTATGGGTATGAGTTCCCTAGATGGGGATGTTCAAGTTCTAAACCAGCGGTAATAGGAATGTCAATTTCTCAGGATTTGATTTATTATGAACGTTTTGAGTTTAAACTAGTAATAGATAATTCTACTGCTACAAACTTTAATATCGAGATTGAAGGAATCGACATGACACCATATTTCAAGCAGCAATTCAACGGAGCGTGGATTACAGGAAATGGACTATGGCCTGGGCAATACTCTAATTTTGATGTTCTTAAAGCTTGTGGGTATCTTTCAGAAAGCGATAGAAATAGAATACTAGACCCAGGATATAAGACAATCAAAGTAACAGGAAACGGTAATTTTGATTGTACGTTAGTAAATTATCTTAAATATAGTCATGTCAACAGATAAGAGGTATCTATGAACAGATATGAACAAAGGATTGAAAACCTATCAAATCATGTAAAACAAAATCCTAGAGATTGGCAGTCTGCCATATCGCTATTGAAATTGAACAGTAAACAAATTGACTTTAAAAGAAAACAAAAACAACAGTCTGCTAGATTGTCTATCAAAGCATACAAAAAGGAGGTTGTGTAGATGGAAAACAAATATAGCACTTCGGGAATTGGAGAAGATATTATCCGTAGTTTTACACAAATTGCAAGTGCAGAACTACACGCTAAAACCTTATTAGAAAAACGTATTTCTGAGGTTGAAAATGGATTAATTAGTGAAGAAGAAATTCCTGATAATTTAGAAAAGATTGAAGCATTAAAGGATGAAATTGATGATTATGCCAATATCAGACGGTCTCAAATGCTTTATCTATACAATTCTTTCGGTAGTAAAGGGGATAGAGAACAGTGGTGTTTAGTTAAACATTTAAGTATGGCTATGTACACTGCATTTGAAGCATATCAAGCTTCTGATAGAGACCCAGAATTATTGAATATTGCTTTGGAGATTAACAAGAAGTTTATTGAAGCTTGTACAAAATTCTTAGGTGTAGAAATTACTTCTTGTGCATCTTGTTTTGCAGACATTATGAAAGCTGGAGGAAAATAATATGCAACCTGTAGTATGTAATAAAGATATGGCGGTATCGTTTCCTTTAAAAGATGGTGATTGCGAATTTTGGCTAGAAATCGTTGATTCTGTAGATGATATTACTAATCCAAGTAGAGACCATGCGTATGTTGATTCAAAAGGATTATTCTATATCTACAATGGAAAAGAAATTCAAGTAATCAATGACCATGCGAATTTAAAAATCAAACGGGGAAATATGATTGGTGATATTTCTAATCAATTGGATTTAATGGCAATTCTAAATCAATTCGTAAAGACAATTTCTGTAAACGGAACAAATATTGCCAAAGACAACGACAAAAACATTGCTATTCAAGTGCCTATCACAACTATTAAATTAGATGGAAACACGATTAGTCCTGTTGATTATATTGTCAATCTAGATTTAGCTAGTGTTTATGCAAAGAAAACTGAAATTCCTAAAAATGTATCTGAGCTTGAAAATGATGCTGGATATATTAAACAAGAAGTTGTAGATCAATTAGTACCTATCAAATCTATAAAGGTTAATAACGTAACAATACCGCCTGATGAAAACCATGCAGTAAATATCGAAGCAATTCGTTATAAAGTTGGAACTGCTGACCCAAACACAACAAATTGCCCTAACGGATATTTCTACTTTCAAATAGGAGACTAACAGATGGCTACTTACAATTCAGGTGTACTTGGAATTAGCTTTCGTGTAGATTGTAGAAATAGCATTACAGGAACTTACCCTGATGTAAAACATAGAGTTTCTTACACGATATATCTGCAACAAGCTGATTCTGAAAACTCAACGCAGTACAATGGAGCAGTTCTAAATTTTGGAGGTAATAGTCATAGCGTAAATATAGATGTAAGTGGAGCAGGAGAGTGGGCATTAGCTAGTGGAACGCTAGAGTATACATTTGCAACGAATAATAGAGTAGATTCTAGAAACATACATTTTAGTACTAATTTCAAAAACGTTTCTGCAAGTGGTTCACAAACTGAATCGGCTACTATATCAATACCAAATATAAAAGATATTGAATTAAGCAGCACTTATAACTCGGTAAACTATAAAGTTACTTTAGAGTCAAATCCTTATGATTTCTACACGATTAAAGCAATTTTAGATAACACTTCTAAAATCGGCACTGATGGAATATTTGAAGGATTAATGTCTGATAAAGGATATGAAGTAAATTGTTATGTAATATACAGAGGAGATACAAGTGTACTTTTAAACAATCCTGTTAGCAAATCTATCAAAACATTGGTCGACCAGTTTAAACTTGCATACAATACAAATTTGTATCAAACAGAAATTATAACTAAAGACGGAGTAGACATCTTAGCTAAGAATGGAGATAATTTGATTGTTGATACAATTGGAAAAGATCGATTAAGGACTGCCAAGGTTTTCTACAACGACAATGGAGTAATAAAGAAAGTAAAAGCAGCTTACTACAACAAAAAAGGTAATATTCAACACTATAAAAACTATGGAAATTAAATAGGAGGTAAATATAATGGGAGTTAGAATACAAGAATTGCCTGAAACAACAGGCATTAAAAAGGAAGATGTATTGATCGTTGAAGATGGACAAGGGACTAAAAAAGGCACTGTTCAACAGTTAGATGAAACACTAGGAGTTAGTCAACTAAAGGAAGATTTAGGTGGCATAAGTGAATACCCTTTAGGTGATAATGTATTTAAAACTGAACTTGTAACAAATAGTGATAATTGTAGCTATACGAAAAATGACGATTCTGTTACAGTTTCGATTTCAAATGAAAATTATTACTCATCCGCAAGAACAGAATACGGAGTCGTTCAGCAGATTCTAACACAAAACAAAAAATATAGAATGTCTTGCGATATTGAAGTTATAAGTGGAAATCCATATTGCTTAATGGCTATAAGAGGAACGTCTACAAATAGAGATACTATAGTGGCAGAATGCGGTAATGGAAGTGCAGGTCACTATTCTGTTGATTTTGTCGCAACAGAATATATTAGTTACATTTCATTTTTCGTTTCATTCGATACACCAGTATCGAATTCAAGTGTAAAATACTCAAATATAAAAATTGAGGAGATATTCGACATTACTGCTGTAGATAGAACAGCTAGAAAAGGTATAAGTGATATTAAAAGCGATATTGCTACCATTGAGGACAATTTATACGAATCTGTTGGTACTATAAATAGACAATATATTGATATTGATACTTACAATAAGGGTCATTGGTGGGGTTATGACAGTGCAACACATAATTATAGCCTAGAGAGTAATCAAAATTTTGATTGCTTACAAGTAGAAAATCTAAAAAGTGGTCAATATAAATTGTCAAAAAACGATGGAATATATAATGGTTTCGCCGTAAATATATCGACAAATAAGGCATATCCTATTTCTGACTATCGTGTTTTAGAATTGGAAACAGATGAATATTATGTGATTGACATACCATTTGATTTTAATTTCCTTTTGACTGTTAAAAGTTACAAACGACACGATTATATGTTATGCAACAACGAATATCCTAATAGTTATGTATATGGAATTTTTGGACTTAACTTAAACAATACGGCATTAAAAAAGACATTAGAAAATTATAATAAAAACAATGTATTTTATTGCGGTGTAAGTAGACAATTCACAAAACTAAAAGATGCTATAGAGGAAGCCACAAAGTATATGGACTCTATTGTATATGTCGATAACGGGACATATGACCTTGTAGAAGAATTTGGAACAACTTATCTTGACTCATATAATGGAACAGATAACATAGGATTGGTGTTGAAAAATAGAGTAAAAGTTGTATTTTCAAGTGGTTCAAAAGTTGTATTTGACTATCAAGGAACAAATGAAAAAATACATGAATATTTTTCCCCTTTTAATAGTGGAGAGTATGGATTTACATTAGAAAATGCTTATGTTGAAAGTAGAAATTGTAGATACTCAGTTCATGATGAAAGGGCACATTTTACAGATAGTTACCACAATATTTATAAAAGATGTACTTTTATTCACGATAGCTCAAATGCTAGTGGATGGCACGCTTCACAAGCAATTGGTGGTGGTTTAGGTAAGTATGGAGATATTCTTATTGAAGATTGCTATTGTAAATCCGTAGCAAATGACGATACTATATCATTCCATTCGACCACTATTAGCGAAAGTGAAAATGATGCAAAATCTAAAATTGTTGTTAAGGGAACATATACTACTGGCACACTTGATTTTATTCAGTTAGGGAATAGCAATCAAAAAACACCAATTTTTGTTCATAATTGCAATTTAAGGATTGAGCCTAAATTAGAAAAATATGGAAGTGTTGATACTATGGAATTGACTTCATGGGGAAACACAATTAGAAGCCAATCTTAATCAACTAAAGCAGACTTAAGCTAACTAAGAATTAGTAAACTAAATAAGAATTTAGTTTATTAAAAATATAATTTTTGCTTGCAAAAATAAAATAAATGATATACGCTAATAGCGTACTAAATAGCATAAAAAAAGAAGTTGGAATTGTCAGCTAAAACATCATCCAACTTCAAACCTAGTAAGGTCGTTTTTATTATACCATAATTTCGGCCTTTATGAATATGCTTTTTTGATAAAGGAGGAGAAATTATGAAAGAACAATTTGTGAATGAATTTATTTCGTCTTTATCAGGTGATTTTGATAAAGATATTTTAAGTGTATTATTTAAGAAGTTAACTGTATTTGTTAACGGTTATGAAATAAAGCCTATTGAAACATCTTTAGAGCTTTATACCAATTATATGCCTGAGTGCTATCAAACATACTTCGTAACAAGAAAGATTGAAGGAATGAGTATGAAATCGTTGGAACTTTATGATTTATACTTAAAAGATTTTTTCAGACAAATCAATAAGCCGATTAAAAATATTACAACCAATGATATTCGAGTATATCTATATAAAGTTCAAACACAAAGAGGACTTAGCAATAGAAGCTTGGATAGTAGAAGAACAATTATCAATGCATTCTTTGAGTGGTGTTGTAATGAGGAGTATGTTGATCGAAATCCTTGTAGAACAATCAAAAAAATTAAATACGAAACTAAGGAACGTAAGCCATTGACTGCTATTGAATTAGAACAATTACGTGATTCATGTGCTACTGCAAGAGATAAGGCGATGGTGGAATTTCTATATTCAACAGGATGTCGAGTTACAGAAATTGTCAACATTAATAAAAGTGATGTTAATTTTGAAACAAAGGAAGTTATTTTGTTTGGTAAAGGTAATAAACATCGCACGTCATATTTAAACGCAAGAGCTGAACTTGCTTTAAAAAATTATCTAGACTCTAGGGATGATGACAATGATGCATTGTTTGTTTCAGATAGACATCCTCACAACAGATTAAAAAAGAATGCAATTGAAAAACGAATTGGACAACTTGGAGAATTAGCTGGAATTGAACGTAGGATATTCCCTCACTTGATTAGACATACAACTGCTACAGATGGTTTGAATCGTGGCATGGGTGTTGAGGAAGTCCAAGCTATTTTAGGGCATGAAAACATTGCTACAACAATGATTTATGCTAAAGTATCTAAGAACAATGTAAAATTAAATCACACAAAATGTATTGTATAAGTTATAGGACGTGCTACATAAAATGTACGTCCTTTTCTTTTCATTATATAATTGATATGCCATAAAACAGTACCTCAGAAAATATGAGAGAGATGAAATATTTTTGGAGGTGTAAATTTATGAATGTACAAGATTTTTTAAATTTATTACAGACTGCTGCTACTTTAGTTTGTGGTGGATTAGCTTTATATTTTAAATTCAGTACGAAAGCTAAAACTAAAGCAAAAGAAGTTCAAGAAGTGATTGCTAAAATCACCGCTCAAGCAGTGGTTTACATTAAAGAAGCAGAGGACAACTACAAAGATACAACTAATGCAGGTGGCAAGAAGTTTGAAGAAGTTGTCGGTAAGCTTTATGATCTAGTGCCTGATGCATTGCATGGAATCATTACAAAAGAAATGATTAGTGAAATTGTTCAAAGCACTTTTGATGAAATTGAAGAATACGTTAAGATTCAATTAGATAATGGAATTGATAAAATCAACGTCAAAGGTGACTAATAGTGAAGGTAATCACTATTGATCTAGAATATGTTTTATGGCTTTTTGGGTTCATTGCTTCCGCTTGGGGAGTAGTTAAAATCATTAAAGAAGTAAAGAAACCTAATGACGATTTAAAAGAAACTGTTAGAAAACACGAAGAATGGTTAGTAAGAGATAATGATAGAATAAAATCAATTGAAAGTTTAGTTATCACACAAGAAGGGATTAAGAAAGAATTGAATGAACATTCTCGAAGGCTAGGAGAACATGAAGAAAGATTAGAAGAAGATAAGCAACGTGGTAATTTGACATTAAAGGCAAATATCGCAATTATCAACAATATGCTTTCTGAAAACGACAAAGATAAACTCCAAGAAACTAGAGATGAGATTCAAAACTTTCTGCTAGATAAAAACTAAGGAGGTTAAAGAATGGGAACTCCACAAGAGTTTTATAACTATGCTCTCAATAAGGTTTTTAACAACAGAGGTCAAATAATGAACATTAATTATGTTCAAAGTGGTGAACCATATGGAGGGCAATGCGTTTCATTGATTCAAGGATTGATGGCATGGGGAGGAAAGCCATGTGTTCCTCGTGGCCATGCTCGTGATTGGTGGTTTAACAGAGCAAGCAATGGTGTGTTAAGTTATTTTGATGTTGTTACAGGTGCTCCTCAAAATGGTGACGTTGGAGTATCTGTAGGCGGTGATGCAAGATATGGACATATATTTATCTATTGGGAAGGTAGAGCACTCTCTCAGAACGTTCTAGGCAACCCTAAAGCTATGTTATGGCCATTAAACTATCAAGGTGCTATTTGGGGATATTTAAGACCTAAATTCTATACTAATGCTTCTACATATGATGCTTCTCAATTGATTAAAGAAAATGGAATGGCCACATTTGAAAATGATACTGCTATCGTTATTCATAGAGATACTCCAACAGGTGCTTCTTATGGAACATTTGTAAAGGGCGAAAAACAAGTCTATACAGAAAAATGGGTAGGACTTGGACATAGATGGATTTCATGGATTCATACAAATGGAGTTAGATGTTTCGCAGCAGTTAGTGGTAGTGAATCATATGGTGTTGAACCATGGGCAACAATCGGTGCTCCTGAAACAAAAGATATTGAATTAACACAAGAAGATGGAATTGCTGAATTTATTGTTGATGGTGTACATAAGCATTATGATAATCCAAGTGGAGAAATATTTGGACAATGTAATTCAGGAGACAAGATTCGTTATTATTGGAAATGCGTTACAAATGGACATAGATATGTTGTTGGCAAAGAAGGAGACAGAAAGTTCTTTGTTGCAGTATCTGCTACAGAGGACAGAAGTCAAATGTGGGCGAAATTCAGTGCTCCTGATACAAATGCTAAGGAAGATACGAAAGAGCCTTCTAAGCCTTCTACAGAGCCTTCTAAACCAACTACAACAGATTACACTAAGAATGTTAAGGGATATGGAATTGATATTTCAGAACACAACAGTTCAGACATTGATTTATCAAAATATGACTTTGTGATTTTACGTGCTTCTTATGGAGAGCATACAGACAAGAAATTTGAATACTTTGCAAATAAGTGTGAAGAATTAAAGATTCCTTATGGTGTGTACTGCTATGATTATGCGTTAGATGATAGTCAAGCTAGAGCGGAAGCAGAGTATGTATATAATCTAATCAAAGACAGAAATGTGCAATTAGGTGTGTGGTTTGATATGGAAGATGCAGATAATTACAAGAAGAAAGCTGGAGTCTTAACAAAAGAAAGATGTTCTTTCTCATGTAAAGTGTTCTGCGACTATATGAGTGCAAAGGGATATTATACAGGTGTTTATACTAGCACTAGTTGGCTAGGAACATTTGTAGAAACAACATATCCTATTTGGATTGCAAATTGGGGTACGAATGATGGTAATATTCAATCAGACCAATCTGGTGTAGGTGTTATTCATCAGTATGCAGCTAACCCAATTGACAAAGATATAATCTTCCATGATATTGATTTTTATAAGTCAAATCCTAAGAAAGATGAACCGAATACAGATTCTAAGGATGACTCTAAAGATGATTCTAAAGACGATTCTAAAGACGATAATGGAAACAAAATCAATGTAACAGGGATAAATAAATTAATTGAACTGTTGCTAAAGATTGTTGAAAAAATCTCCAAATTGTTCAAATAATATTACATAATGTACGAAATACGACATAAAACACTCGTTTTTGTACAAATTATGCAAAAAATAGGTTTATATGTTAAAATATATACACATAGATTAGTAGAGTGCACAATACGACCAATACCGTAATATGGTATAATATCTATGCTTAGGGGAATACAATCGTATTCTTCTTTTTTTATGTATAAAAATATTTATGTTCATGATATAATCATGTTGCTAGGAAAAGTAGAATGATAAAGGCCTAAGTTCTCTTTGGTGTAGTGCAAATTGCAGACGTGTAATTGAATCTTAACATTTCTCTTTGTGGCACTAGCAAAAACAACTACAAAATGTGACAATTGCTAAAAGCTCCCCCTTTTTGTAAATGTCACTAAAACGATTCCATACCTAACACATCCAGGTATGGTTTTTGTTTTTTAACAAATATTAAAATTTATATGCTATATTATTGATGTGTTCTTCATAGATGGACACAACCCTTTCTAAGATAACTTTATGCAAAAGAGTCTCCTTACCAAGCGGGAGGCTTTTTTGTTTATATATTGTTTTGGCATAATGGCATAAAGCACGTGGCATAACGCATGGAATATTTTTTTAGATTCAATGGAATAAAAAGTAGCCAAAAATGAGAAAGTATGAGAACATAAAATAAACTAGATGAATAAAAAATAAAGAAAAATAAAGAGCTAGAAACTTACAAATATCATTCAACAAAAAGAAAATCGCTTTATATAAAGTATGATATATGTTAATGGCATGATATTGGCATAAAATAGCCTTATTTTTCACCTATTTTCACTAGTTTTTTATAAAATTTAAGTGTTATCTAAAGAAAGAGGGAAAATTACATGGCAGTAAAAAAAGATGAAAAAACAGGTACGTGGTATTTCTATGGTTCGTACAAAATGAAGAATGGGAAGTATAGACAATACAAGAAACGTGGATTTACAAAAAAGAAAGATGCAGTAAAAGCAGAGATCATATTCAAAGAGAATGTGAAAGACCCATACAAGAATATTACATTGGAAGGATTATTTGATGTTTATGCAGCTTATACAGAGAAAAGAATCAAGCAAAGTTCATGGGTTAATCAGAATAGAATTTTGAATAGATGGATTAATATTTTAGGTGACGTGAATATAAAATCCATTACAACCAACGATATAGAGGTTGCAATGGAATTAATGATTAATAACGTAGGATATGAAACCGCAAAGAATTATTTATCTAGAATCAATAAGATGATGCGGTTTGCAGTTCGTAAAGGATATTTAGAAACTAATCCTTGTTCCTCGATAGAATTGGTCAAAGACCCAAACGAAAAGAAAACAGAAATGAAGTATTGGACTTTAGAACAATTCAATCTATTTATTCATTATGTTGAAAATCCTTTGTATCATCTTCTATTCACAAATCAATTCTACATGGGGATGAGAATTGGCGAAACACTAGCGTTGACTTGGGAAGATGTAGATTTAGAAAACAATACGATTGCAATTAAAAAGACATGGTCAAAAGACTTACATAAAATCACAACTCCAAAAACTCCTAATAGCTATAGGACAATTACAATGCCCCAGTTCTTATCGGATGAATATAGAGAGTTTAAAGAGATGTTGGATGTTCCTGAGAAATCATTTGTGTTCGGTATAGATATACCCGTATGCAATACGACAGTTAGAACGAGAATGAGAGAAGCCATTAAAATTGCAAATGAGAATAACGAAGAACAAATTCCTATCATTCGTATACACGATTTAAGACATTCCTGTGCCAGTTACATGATTGGAAATATGGTAAGAGATGGAAGCTCACATTTTAGCTTATATGACGTTGCAAAGCGTTTAGGAGACAATCTGAGCACAGTATTGAGTGTTTATGCTCATTGGCTACCTCAAGCAGATAAAGGAATTGCAAAGTTTATGGATAAAGATAATGCACTAGATTAATTTCTAGTGCTTTTTTGTTTGCAAAAGAAAAACACACCCTTTAGCGAGTGTGCCTTCCATGAAATAGAGAGAGATGAAAATACAGTTGCCTATTTACAGGCACTTAAAGTTTATCATGTTTCGTTGCGGACGTTTTGTGCTACCAAAACAATGCAAATTATTTATATCATCCTCTATCATTTATTATTTTTGGTATTGATCAATTAAATCGGCTAAGTGTTGTAGTGAGACACCATACAAATTACACAACCATTTAGCATCTTCAAAGTATACATTTTTTCTACCATTTTCGATTTCTGAAAGCCATGATTTCGTTTTGCCCCTTCTTTCTGCTACCTCTAACATTGTGTAATTAGCTTTGTTTCTCAATTCCTTTAATGCTTGTCCTTGGTATTCAAATTTGTTCATGTCCTCACCTCTTTCATTATACATTATAATTATAAGTACTAAATTAAATACCTATCTAAAATATATCATAAAATACACTGAAAGATAACATAATTATAAAAAAAATAAAAAAAGTTATTGACTAATGTACACTAATAGAGTACTATATGAGTGTAAGTTAACTAATAGTGTACGGAGGAGGTTAAGGATGGAGAAAATGACTATTAAACAAATCCGAGTCGGATTGAACATGACTCAGAAACAAATGGCTAAATACCTTGGTATTTCTACTGTTAGTTATACTAACAAAGAAATTGGAAAAAGACGTTTCTACTTTGATGAAGTAAAAAGAATATGTGAATTAGCTAAGATTTCAATTGATGTTGTAAAAATTGAAGTTGCAAAAGCTATCTAACTTATTTTTTTTAAAATCAAAGTACACTAATGGAGTACTTAGAAAGGGTGAATAAAATGGCAGAACCAAGTGGAAGATTAGAAAGTGACAGATTAGATTCAATTAGATTATTCCAAGATTCAGTGCATTGGGAAGGAAAAGTGTTAGATATTCTAATCAAGAACGGATGTTCTAATGAAGATTTATTAAACGTATCTTCAATGCTTCAAACCATTTATATGTGTGGATTTGAAGTAGGGAAAAGATGTGTAAAGGAATGAAAGTGTTGCTTGGATATAGAGACATCATGGAACTTGGTGTTTCTAAGAAAACTGCATACAAGATGTTGAATCTTATATGCGAGTCTGAGGCTTATAAAAAGTCCAATCTATCCAAAGTGATAGATACAAAAAAAGTTCCAACAGAGTTATTTATCAGGATGTTTCCTGAGTTCAAAGAAAGGTGTGAACAACATGATGGATGTAGATGATTTAAGAGAGTTAGATGACAACAGATACATTGATGAAGATGAGGAGGAAGAACAAGATGAGTACAGTTACGAAGACTACTGCTACGACTTCTGCAAAGCAGAAAGAGACGAAGAAGCCTGGTTCTAGATCAACCGCAAAGAAAAAAGCAGTTGAATTGGGCGATTGTATCACGCTTCCTTCTTTTGCTAATAACGAGTACGAAACTCAGTACTCAATGTTAGTTAGAAGTCAAAAACAAACGCATATAGTTAATCGAGCTGCTAAGTTTAATTACATTTGCTCGTTAATCTGTTTATTAGTTTCTCTAGCTTTCATGGTGATGGCTAATTGGTACATAAGAGGTTTGTAAGATGACACAAACAGAAAGAGTTATCAAGCACCTAAAGGAGCATGGTTCTATCACTCCGTTAGAAGCAATTAGGGAGTATGGAATCACTCGTTTAGGTGCTCGTATTTGGGATTTAAGAGACTTGGGATATGACATTGAAACTCAAACCGAAACTTCAAAAAATAGGTTTGGAGATAAGACATCATATGCCAGGTATGTTTTGAAAGGAGGGGTAAAAAATGAATCTGTATCAAGACACAGATAAATTCAGTGTCGAAAAGTACGGAAGCCATGAAGAATGGTTAAAAAAACGTGGTCGTGGAATTGGCGGTTCGGATGCATCGTGCTTCATGGATTTGAATCCATGGAAAACGCTTAATCAGTTGTGGCACGATAAAAAGTTCGGTTCACAAAAGATTACAAATGATGCTATCGAGTATGGGAATACCGCAGAGCCTTGCTTAAGAACATTATTTCAGGCGAAACATCCTGAACTAGATGTTCAATACATGGATAACGTTACATTGGTTTCTAAGGAATACGAGTTCTTGAGATACAGTCCTGATGGTCTAATATACAACAAGGAAACAGGAGAAAGAGGAATCTTAGAAATAAAAACATCTAAGATAATCAATTCTCAGAGTTTGCAGAAATGGGGAAGTAAAGGAAACGAAACAGTTCCTGACAACTATTATTGTCAAACTTTAGAAGGATTGATTGTTACGGATTTTGACTTTGTTATCTATTGTGCAGAGCTTAGATTTGCAGATGGTGATGCACGAATCATAGAGCGTTCATATCGTAAAGAAGAAGCTTTAGACAGTATGAACGATCTAAAACAAGCAATGATAGAAAAATGGGATAGGTACTTCATAGGTGATGTAGAGCCACCTATCACATTGTCTATATAGAAAAAGAGGAGATGGAAATATGGAATTTAATTTAGAGGTACGTGCACAAAACGGAAAAGTGTACACAAACGCAAGTGATTTATTACCTGAAATCAAAGAAGGTTTAAAGCACTACAACTATGTAGTAGATGAAGAAAACTATAAGAAGGCTAAAACAGATAGAGCTGCTTTAAACAATTTGGTAAAGCTTGTATCTGATAAGCGTAAACAAGTTGAAAATGATGTGTTTGCTCAGTGGCTACAGGATAAAAAAGACATCATGGCAGTTGAGAAAACAATCAAAGCAGCATCCGATAAATTGGGTGACGGAATTAACGAGGTTGACAACGCAGAAAAAGAATTAAAGCGTAATCAAATCAAAGAACTATGGACAAACATGACAAATGATAAGTACCCATTTGATTTGGTTTTTGAAGAAAGATATTTGAACAAGTCTGTTAAGCCTAAGGAAATTGAAGAAAGTTTAAATAATAAGTTCTTGAAAGCCGAAGAACAATTATCATTCATTGAAGCTTCACTTCCAGAAGATGAACTACAGGCAGAACAAGTAATTCAATTATTCTGTAAGACATTGGATTTAAGCAAAGCTACAGAGAGAATCAATGAAATAAAGGAAGCTAAAGCAAAACTTCAAGAAAAAGTAAATGCTCAGATTGAACAGTCTAAGCAAGCTCAAGCTATGAATCAAACAACGATTCCTCAGAGTCGATTAGAAGCTCATGAAATACAAAGTCAAACTCAAACAAGAAGATATTGCGTATTCCGTATTGAAGGATCTATGGAAAAGTTACAAGCTTGCAATCCAGTTTTAAATCAACTTATTAAAGAACATGGTGTAAAAATCAATATTTTAGAAAAAGGAGAATGTTAATTATGTTACAAAACAATATTGCAAAGAAAAATGACAATCAATTGGTAGAATTTTCTGCCAACGGAGAAAAAGTTAAATTATCTCCAGCTATCGTAAGAAATTACTTAGTAAATGGTAATGGTCAAATTACAGACCAAGAAGTTGTGTATTTCATTAATTTGTGTAAATCACAAGGATTGAACCCATTCATTAAAGATTGCTACTTAATCAAGTACGGAAATACAACACCAGCTCAAATGGTGGTTTCTAAAGATGTTTTCTTGAAACGTGCAGAAAGAAATTCAGAGTTTGATGGTTTAGATGCAGGAATTATCGTAATTAATAATGAAAGTGGTGAATTGACATACAGAAAAGGTGCTTTCTACTTAAAAGATCGTGAAGAAGTTGTCGGTGGATGGGCAGATGTATTTAGAAAGAATACTTCACATCCTACACACATTGAAGTTTCTGTTGAAGAATACGCAGGAAGAACTAAGGACGGAAAACTTAACTCACAATGGGCGTCTAAAATGGGCACAATGGTTCGTAAAGTTGCAATTACTCAAGCATTGAGAGAAACATTCCCTAATGATTTCCAACAAATGTATTCAGAGGAAGAAATGAATGTGGATATGAAATTGGATGAAACTCCAATCCAACAACCTACACAAATCGAACAAGCACCTGTTCAACCACAAACATATTCACAACCTGATGAACCGCAACCTGAAGGTGTAAGTCTTGTATAAATCAAAACGTAGCCAAGCTACAGATATTCCTAAATCAGTTAAAGATACTGTATGGGAAAGAGACGGGAGAATGTGTATATTTTGCGGTTCTCCCTTCGCATTTCCCGAAGCACACATTTGTTCAAGAGCACAAGGAGGACTTGGGGTAGAAAAAAACATTATTACAGTCTGTAGAAGGTGTCATAACCTACTAGACCAGAGTCCAAAGAGAGAGAAAATGCTAGGCATTGCCAAAAGATATTTAGAACGTATCTACGGACATATTGATGAATCAGAGGTGAAATATAATGCTAAGTCAAAATGAACTGTTGTTTAAATACAATCCATTCAAAATCAAACATTGGAAGGACGAAGAAATAGAAGAACAATTAGGAATCCTAGTTGATGCTTATATTTCAGATGCAGAAACAGTAATGGAAATGGCATTGAACATTGAAAACCTCGCAAATCAAATGTTTCTGATTGGTGAAATGATTGCTAGATTACAGGAAAGCTCAAACATTTTGAAGGCAGATATTGAAAACAAGACGAATCAAGCTATTTATGTAGAACGTAGTACTTGGGAACGTGAACATGATGGAAAAGCACCTAGTATTAAATACTTTGAAGCTTTAGCAGGCCAAAAAGTTTCTGATGAAAGAACTAAGTTTGCGAAAGTCGATTCTGATTTAAAGCGTTTCAAAACTGCTTACGAGAGTATTGAAGCAAAGATGAACTCAGAAAAGAAAAAACTTGATGCTACTAAGTTTGAAATCGGAGGTGCGTAAGATGATTTTAGGTATCGACCCAGCAAATGAATATAGTGCATTTGTTGTAGTTGAGAATGATTTATCGGCAGTTGTAGATAAAGGTAAAATTCCTAACAAAGAATTGCAAGATAAAATCTCAAATTGGAAAGCAGAGAATTATCCAATTGATTATGTAGCGATTGAAGGAATACAAAGTTTCGGTATGCCTGTAGGTCAAACTACATTTGAAACTTGTTACTTTATAGGGCGTTTATTAGAGCAATTTGAAGCTTTCGACATAGAACCAACATTAATATACCGAAGTGAAGAAAAAATGACTCTATGCCACTCTATGAAAGCGACAGACGCAACTATTAGACAAGCTCTTATTGATTTGTTTGCTAAAGACACTCCAAACAAAGGCAAGGGAACAAAGAAAGAGCCTGGATATTTCTACGGATTTAAGAGTGACATCTGGAGTGCGTTTAGTGTCGTTATAACGTTTCATACAAAGTACATAGGTACAGAATGCTAGGAGGTGTGAAGTATGGCAGTGATTAGAGTAAATAACACTAAAGGATTTACAGTAATGAGCAATTACCACTTTCAAGATAAAGAAATCTCACTAAAAGCAAAAGGACTTCTTGGTTTGATGCTTTCTTTACCTAGTAATTGGGATTACTCAGTAAATGGATTGGTTGCAATCGTAAAAGAAAATAAAGCAGCAGTTCAAACCGCACTAAAAGAACTTGAAGAACACAAATATTTAAAGCGTACTAGAGTTCAAGATGAAACAGGAAGGTTTGATTACATCTACGATATTTACGAGAAACCGTATGACAAATTACCGTGTACGGAAAATCGGTGCACGGATATTCAATGCACGGAAGTTCAGTGCACGGAAAATCAACCACAAATAAATACTAATAAACAAAATACTAATAAACAAAGTACTAAAGAATTAAATACTAATGAATATAAAGAAAAAAATATAAAAAAAGAAAGTGTTAATTCTGTTATTTTAGAGTATACAGAAAACAAAGAATTACAGGATGCTTTGCATGGTTTTGTTGAAATGAGAAATAAAGCAAGAAAACCTCTTACTGTTAGAGCAATGAAGTTATCTTTAAATGTATTAGATAATTTGGCGGTAGATGATGTTACCAAGATTGCAATTGTAAATCAGAGCATTGTACATACATGGTCAACATTCTACAAGTTGCAGAACAATAACAATGGTCAAAGACAATTGACGAGAAAAGAAATGGGGTATGCATTTTGACATTAGAAGAAACTGAAAGAATCTTACAAGTGCTAAGAATCAATTACCCTATGAGCTACAAAAACATGACTCAAGAAGATACACAAGCCTATTTAAAACTTTGGCAAGTATCTTTTAAGGATTATGAATACTTGGTAGTAGCAAAAGCAGTTAATCAAATCATCCAAAGTGACACAAGAGAGTTTGCTCCAAATGTAGCACAAGTAAAAACAAGAATCAGTAAAACTGCAATTGGAAAAACTAAGGAAGCTGGAGAGGCTTGGGAAATTGTTTTAAGGAACGCCAAGTGTGACCCTCATACGAGTAAGGTAAACTACGATAAACTTCCTAGAAACATTCAGAAAGCACTCGGAGGCAGCTATCTGTTAAGAGATATTGCGTGGAGCAATAAAAAAGACTTGCAATATTACAGAGATAGATTTTTACAAGCTTATAAAGAGATATGCGAGGAAGAAGTACAGTTATTAAATTCAGGTCAAATCAGTTTGGAAATGTATCAACAACACGATCAATTGCCTGCACCTCCAAAAAAGGAGGAGGGCATGAAGATGTTGGGAGATTTGATGAAAGGATAAAAAGTAGGAGGGGTAGCAAGTGCAATATTATATGTTGGATAAAAATGATATATCAGTTGTACGTGGAATCGTATCTTCAAAAGATGTAATGAAGGAATTGGGCATTACAAACGCTCAATTCCATAAGATGTTGAGAAACGAGGAAACGTATAAAGGATGTATTCTTCTTCCTATTGAAACGGATGAGGAAGAAAGAAGAAAAGTAACAAGTGAAGATGACGAGCAATTCCAACTACTTGGCGAAAGTAAAACAGGAATCAGATATTACATCACAAGTTATTTGAGAGTTGTTTCTGTTGATCTAAAAGGAAACCAAAAAGAAATGAAAGCTAAAAAGGAAACGGAATCAATATACAGAGTTGTAGTGAACCTTAAAGAAGGAAAACGATACTTGAATGTATTGTTTGAAGCATACAAAGCCTTTGTTGGTGAAATAGAAAAGAACGATTCTATCGTTTGGGACGGAGAAATGAAAATCGAAAACCTAAGAGTTATCAAACTAGCTCATATGCAAGGTTTGAGAAACAAGAAGAAAGTAAGAATAGGCGATACAGTTTATTCTTCAATCGCCGAGTGTGCTAGAAAGAATTTCATTTCTAAATCACATATGTATCAGATGATAGAAGGAATCAGACCTAATTCAATAGGTGTTGAATTTGTATAAAGGAGTTGAAAAGAAATGAACAGAGTTATTTTATCAGGCGAAATCGGTAGCGATATTGTTTTAAAGAAAACAGCTACAGGACAAAGCCTATGTAACTTCTCAATTGAAGTAAATGAAAAAGGAAAGAATGGGCAAGAGTTTAAATCTTTCTTTGATTGCACCGCTTGGGGAGAAAATGCAGAACATATTAATCAATATGGTTTCAGAGGGCAACATATCGCAGTTGATGGAAAGCTTCAGAAAAGCTCATACACGAACAAAGACAATCAGAAGGTGTATAAGACTAGCGTTTATGTTATGGACGTAGAATTGAGCTTAAACAATGCGACAATGCCACAAACACAAGCATATCAACAAACGTGTCAACAACAAAAATATCAACAACAACCGCAACAACAGATTCAGCAGCCACAAACAGTACCATTTACAAATCAAGTAAATTATCAGTCTTATCCTGAACATTATGATAATGACGAAGGGATGCCATTCTAGATGATTGCAAAAAGATATGATGATGAACTTATGTACAGTGTTATGAAATGTTATGGCGATAAAAAATACAAGTACTGTACAAAAGATGGAAAACTAGCTTTTAAAAAGCTTGGTAAAGATTTCCTAGGGGCAACAAAGGAAAACATTATGAATCTGTATGTAATTGAAGGAAGTCTATACATTGGGGAATATGTTGGTAAATAACGTTTACGGAAGGTATGCATCATTCTTCAAAAGCAACGAATTAAAAGAAGCGGATAAGTATATAAAGCGTGTTTTTCCAAACGCAGAGTTTTATATAGATTACGAGCACGCACTAGTTTTTGAAAGAATAGGCGAAGATGAAGAAATTGATATTGATTATCATACAGTGATTAACGGAGTTGCTTATGATGGGACGTTCACAAGCAATTATAACGAGTTAGTTAAATATTTTGATGAATCAGATTGTGAGAAAAAGAAATCAAAAGTATTTACGTGCAACGGTAAAAAGTATGAACAAGAAACGTTGTTTTAAATAGGAGTAAAAAAGATGGAAGTACATTGTTTATTTGAACAATCAGGAACATTTAAGAATGAGTTCATAAATCTTGGAATAAATGCTTATGACTACGATATTCAAAATGAGTTCAATCAAACTGATTATGTTATTGATTTGTTCAAAGAGATTCGGGGGGGTATCATAACGAACCTTCCATATTTGACGGGATAAAGAAAGACGATTTAATCATTGCTTTCTTTCCTTGTACAAGGTTTGAAGCAAAAGTTCCTCTTTTGTTTAGAGGACAAGCCCAGCAACAGAAAAATTGGGATGATATAAAGAAATTAGAATATAGCATGAAGCTGCATAATGAACTACATGAATTATATGAATTAATCAGTATGTTAGTTGTTGTAGCAGAAAAAAGAGGATTGCAGATGATTATTGAAAATCCATATACGCAACCTCATTATTTGACAAGTTATTGGTGCATAAAGCCTTCTTTGATTGATAAAAATAGAAGAATGGATGGAGATTATTTTGAAAAGCCAACACAATATTGGTTCATTAATTGTGAAGTTCAAAACAACTTAGATTTTGAACCTATTGAATTTGTTCCTAAGAAAGTTATTTCTAAGGTCAAAAAAGGTGAATACAGTGTGCAAACACAAAGGAGTATGATTCATCCACAATATGCACGAAGATTTATAAAACAATATGTTTTAAAGGAAGAATAAATGAAAAAAAGAGGTAAAAAAGTATGAATAATATTTTAGAACAGGACTTAAAAACTTATATCACACGTGATTATAGTGTTTTTAAATATTTAAAAGGCAATAGAGGTATTAATTTGAAAAATGTAAATAGCATTGTTGATAATGTGCGAGATAACGGATTGCTTCCAACGATCGTTATTGTTAACGAAAACATGGAGGTTATTGACGGACAACATAGAATTGAAGCATTTAAGCAGCTAAATTTGCCAGTGGAATTTCAAATTAGAAAAGGCTTAGGATTAAAAGATTGTATTGCTTATAATGTTTCATCAAAAAAATGGGAAACGATTGATTATATTAATTCTTATGCCGAAAGAGGAATCGATGATTATATCACATTGAAAAAATGCGTTGATGAATACCCTAGTTTTTCTCCTTCTACATTAGCAACGATTTTGCTCGGAAAAGGAGCACAAGGCGATGCGGTGAGCGTACCTGTTAAAAATGGAAAATTCAAAATTAAAGGAAATATAAACCAAATAATTAGCAAATTGAATTTTCTTGACAGTGTGCAAGAGTACATTGTTGTACGTGGAAGAAAAGATATAGTTATTCGTGTGTTGGCAAGTGTAATTGATTTAGAAGTAATTGACCAAGATAGAATGGCAGAACAGTTACAAAAAGGTACTAACAAAAACGTATCGGTAGTGTGTGTTGATGATGCACTTGAGTATTTACATGAAGTTTACAATCATAGAAAGAAAAGTAAAGTGAGATTTAAAGATGCTTATTACGATAGATTTGCGTAATAAAAACAGATTATATAAGGAGAAACAAAATGACAAGTACAGAAATGATTAAAGATATGCTTGAAAGACAGAAAGCATATGACGAAGAAGTATCTAAGAAACATAATGTTGACTATGTTTCTAAAGCTCAATTAGAAAGTGCGTTGTTTGATGAATTAGGAGAATTGATGCACGCTCAGAAATCAGATTGGTGTTGGTGGAAGTTCACTCAAGAGCCTAAAGACGAAGCCAAGGTGTTTGAAGAATACATTGATGTTGTGCATTTCGCATTAATGTACGAAATCAAGTTCGGTACAGGATGCTATCAAGATGATGATATTAATTGGAATTACAACAAACTAAAAACGGATTTAGGTTTTGGACAGGCATATGCATTTAGTTGTGTAATTAGTTTAACACGAGATGATAACGTATTAGCTTATGTTCTAGCGTTGGGATTGCATTTAGGATATTCGATTGAAGAAATCTATAAAGAGTATATTCGCAAGAATGAGATCAATAAAGAAAGATTGAAAGAGGGGTATTAAGATATGGAAGCTTATGTTCAAATGCCACTAGAAACATATGATACGTTAAAGTTTAATAACGAGTATTTAAAAAGAAAGCTAAAAGAGGAACAAGAATCACATAGTGAAGATGTTGCACAAGCCGAAAAAGAAATAAATGATTTGGCCGAAAAAATAGAGCAGTATAAACAATACATCTTAGAATACAGATGTAAATATATAGATGTTAATAATGATTCAATAGAGGAATTATTGAGTAATGATATATGGAATTATGGAATGAATTGTAAAGATGAATTATTAAAACTAGGTTTCACAAAGCAAGAAATGGATGCATTTATACTAGATAAATATGAAGAATTAGTGAAAGAGAAAGAAGAAAATACAGATGATTGAATTAAAAAATGGATACGGAATTGTATCAGACGGAAAAAGCTACACTTTGGTTCAAGATGCAATTCAAAAAAGCAAAGACGGAGTAGAAACGGAAATCAAGAAACAGATTTCCTTTCACTCTACATTAGAAGGAGCTTTACAAGGCTATTCAAACTGTAGAATGGCAGATTTAGTAGCAAATGTAGATTTAGACTTGAAACAAGTTAAAGAAGCTATAAACGAGCTTAAAGAGGAATTAAAGGCATATGAATAAAAAATATGAATACAATGGAAACATTTATTGCGAAGATGATTTATCTGATGAAATAGATAACTATGGTGGCGATTTATACGATTTATATTGGAGTTTAAAAGAATCTAGAGAGGCCGATGAAATAACGCATTACTACGTAAGTTACAAATATGGCGATTGTGAGTACTATGAAGATTATGGAGATTTAATAGAAAAAGAATTTAGCGAGTTAGAGGTGAAAGAAAAATGATAGATGAAAAGGTATTGCTTCAATCTAGACCAGAAGCATTGAACGATAAGATGGATATGTTTGAACAAGTTGGTGGATATCAATACGAAACATTTAGGGAGAGTCAAAATGATTAGATTACTGTATCTCTCTGATAGGTACGAATATGATTTAATAAGCAGTACATGAAAGCTTAAAAAAGAATGTAACGATTGGCTAGATAACATTTATAAGTTAGGAGTTAAAGAAAATGAATAAATATCAAAAAGCATTAAATACAATCGGTGATACGCTTACTTATTACATGATACGTAGAGATACGAATTTATTACCGAGTGAAAATGAAATATATGATGCAATGTCAGTGCTTACAAAATTAGTGAGTAAATCAAATTCACCATATCATATTTCTGCTTCTGAAAGGCTTCCTGAAAAAAAGTATGAATCAACCTTGTTTGCAGAAGCAGTTGCTCATTGCGAGAAAATTGTAATAAACGGAAATGTTATAAAGGGAAAATGAATGAAGATGACTGCTAAAGAAATGTTTGAATCAATAGGCTATCACCAAGTAGTGATAAGTCCTAAGTATTGCAGTTATTCGTTTGATGATGGTGGGTACATTAAGTCTATTGAATTTATTGGAATAAAAAAAGAAATAAGGCTTCACGATTTAGAAACATATAATGACAATAAATCTCAAGGTGTATTTGTATTATATGAATATGAACTAAAGGCAATAAATAAACAAATGGAAGAATTGGGGTGGCTACGATGAGCACAATAGAAACATTTGAAGAACTAGGATATAAGAAGAATGTAGAAAATGGGAAAATAACTTATTCGCAAGATTTTGGAAGTGGATATTTTGAAATCATATTTTATTTATCAGAAAACGAAATTGAAATAGAAACTAATATGGAAGTTGTAATCGAGAATGATTTATTACTAGCAATTAATCAACAGTGTAAGGAATTGGGGTGGCTATGATGATTTATTTCGTTGCAGGATTTTTCATAGGGGGCATAGCTTCAATGCTCCTTTATTCCTTAGTTGTTTCAGAACGTATAAACGAATTGGAACTTGAAAATTGTAGATTGATTGACGATCTCAATAAAGCGGAATATGAAGTTAGAAAATACAAATATACATATATGGGGTATGGATATGATGGGTTTGAAGAAACGAAATAAGCCTAAAGAAAGTACAGATGTACTAATTAAATTGAAAATCAGTGTTCCTGATGTTAATAACAGTGATTCATGCAATGTTGTAGATTCATTATTAAATGAAATTTGGGATGCTGCATGGAGTAAAGAAGGGGTTGAAGTAGAAAATTTGAAAGCTACATATGTGAAGGAGAAAACAACAAAATGATGTATTTAAGTATGGCAATTCACAATATAGCGGTAATGATATTTACTGCATATATGGCGATTCATGTTCATCCAATTTGGGCAGTATGTATCTTATTCACTCATAGAATTGGAGTTAGAGTTGTACGTGTTCCAATTAAGGAAGATACAAATGATGATGCAGTAGACGATGTATATGGAATGGATTGGAATGAAGAAGATGATAGAAACAAATAAAGTAGAGACAAGTTTTAAAAACATAGAAGAAGCTTTAAAGAACAACGGATTATATGCACTTTATGACGATATGGTATTAATCAAACAAGCTTTAATTGAGAGAGATAGGAAAATATACGGGTTGCAGCAGCATAACAGAAATTTAGAGGATAAATTAGAGAGGATAGGTGGTTATCATTATGGAAATCCTAAATAATAACATTTACTGGTGTGATTTACCGAAATACAGTAATACAATTCTTTATAAAAGGAGACCTTGTATCGTTATTTCAAACGACATTCAGAATAAAGGAAGTAAAACAGTGAATGTAATTCCAATTACTAGCAATTTAAAAAGAACGGACTTGCCATGTCACGTAATGGTAGATACAGGACATGAATATGGAATGGCAAAAGCCGAGCAAATCTTAACGATCAACAAAGAAAATGTTAAGTGGCATATCAAACCACTCGATAGACGAGAAGAAAAAGAAGTAAAATGTGCATTATTAACTCAGATAGGGATTATCTAGATGCCTAGAAGAGATACAGAATACGAGCATTTCAAAGAAACCTGCGGAGGATGGTTTAATTACCATGGCAATATCGGTCTAAGAGCAGGGGATGTAGCAATGGCAACATTGTTTGATGAAAACGAATTAGTGCAAATTGTATTGACTAAACCTTATACCTACAATCGTTGGTGGTGTAAGATCGTTGGTTTCAATAGTGATGGAATTGAATATCTAGTTGACAGGACAATGATATTACAGATTTTGATTGATAAAGAATACAACTTGCGTAGAAAAAGAAGAAAAACTTCTTAAAATCAATTTAAACACGTCTAGAAGTGATTCTAACGAGCAAAATAGATTGAGATGAGTATTTATTAGGGTAAATAAAGAAAAGGCTAAAAACACGTTTAAAACGGTAAATATGTTTATAGCCTTTTTATTATGCAAAAGAATCTAAAAATTTATTAAATTAATTATTTACAATAGTATTATTGTATGATATACTATGGGTGTAAGGAAAAGTACTTAGGTACTTAGGAGGACAAAACATGAAACAAGTACATATTGGGTATCACAATTTTACAAATTCAGAAATCGTAGAAGCAGTAGCAAACGTATTACATAAAGACGATTTCAATGTTGAATTATTTGGTGTGGATTTATGGGCAGATGAATTGCCTGACAATTATCAGATTGTCGATTATAGGTCAAGCGGAACAATTCTAGTTTGCGAAGATGGTGAAATTATTGATGATGAAGACGAAATCTTAGAATGGGAAAAAAAGAACTGTTATTAAGCAATAGAAAGTAGGAGGAAAAGAAAATGACTAATGAACAATGGGAAAAAGAACATGGTTATGTTTACGGAAGAAACGGAAGGTATTGTGATAATCCTGAATATTTAGGAAAATACGTGGAATATTACAGAAATAATGTTCACGAAACCACTATCGAAACCGATAAAGTTGAAGCAGAGGACGAAGAATCTATTTTTGTTCGAGGTATTTGGCAGCCGAAGTCAAATATCATTGATGTTATGGAATAGAGGTGGGAACTATGGCAAAAACAAGTGAAGCAAAGATGAGGGCAAATAATAAGTATGCGAAAAAAAACGTAAGTCAAATTTGCCTGAAATATATTACAAAGAACAATAAAGAGATTCTAGAAAAGTTAAATTCAGTTCCAAGCAAAGCAGATTATGTAAGACAACTGATATTAAAAGACTTAGAAAGAGAAAAGAGAGAGGCTAACAAATAGCCTGGGTAACCAAATAATCTAGGGGTTTCCAAGAAATATCTAGATTATTTGGTTACCCAGGCTATTTGTTAGCCTC